>Ga0213921_1000007_pt1 | contig 283871 bp, 237 predicted proteins | sample McNCre2017MG_FD_165041 | JGI IMG/M metagenome (GOLD analysis project Ga0213921, IMG submission 165041) | Freshwater microbial communities from McNutts Creek, Athens, Georgia, United States - 20-17 MG | ecosystem: Environmental > Aquatic > Freshwater > Creek | place: USA: Georgia | collected...
CGGGTTATGCTAGTGTAGCTACCGATAGTCCACACATTTATTTAAGTGGAGGTTATGATGTTCCATTGCAAGGAGAATTCTCAAGTCTCATTTTAAAACCCTCTGCGATGTTGCGTTATGTAAGTGGAGCTCCAGTTTCAGTAGATTTCACGACAATGTTACAAATCGAGAAAGTACTAGAAGTAGGCGGTATGTACCGAACCGACAAAGCTTATGCAGCGATGGCCAGTGTACTAATCAGCAACCGCATGTTGTTTGGGTTTGCCTACGAAATGAGCACACAACCTACCTTAGCCGCTGCCAAAAACACCAACGAAATCCTATTACAGTTTAAGTTTTAAAACAACGTGTTTTTCAGAGATAAAATAATATTCGAAGGCCTTTACAGCAATGTAAAGGCTTTTTGGTTTATCTACATTTTTTGAAGTTGTAACTTTTATTGTTCTATCTTCAGTAATAAGGAGGCGTTTTTATTTTTAAGTGAGGATAAAAATAGTATATTTGTTTATTGTTTTATGTAAAAAATTAAACAAAATATAATTTTTTGATCATTGACTAGTTTTGGAAAAACAGCCCATACATATTGTTTGGTTCAAGCGTGACTTTCGTTTGGTTGATAATGAAGTATTATTTCATGCACATCAATCTGGGGCACCCTTGTTATTAGTTGGTTTTTTTGAACCATCCGTTATGGAATATCCCGATTCCGATGTGCGGCATTGGCGGTTTGTTTACGAATCCATCCAGGATTTGAATAAAAAATTACAACCTTCGAATTCTAAAGTCTATTTCTTTCATGAAGAAGTGAAAGTCATATTTTCAGAATTGATTAAAGAATATGATGTAAAAACCGTTTTCTCTCATCAGGAAATTGGCAACCAACTCACTTTTGACCGAGATATAGCAATGAAAGAATTTTTTCAATCCAATGATATAACTTGGAAGGAATTTCAAATGCATGGCGTTATTCGTAGATTAAAATCAAGACAAGAGTGGGATAAACGTTGGGAGCAAGTCATGCGTGACACTCCTAAAATGATACAAGAATCGGAATTAAATACCATTTTATTACGTCCGAATCTCTATGATACTATAAAAGGGCCAGATTTGCCAATTGAAATTACCACTCCAAATCCAAATTTCCAACGTGGGGGCGAATATTGGGCGTGGCGTTATTTGGATAGTTTTGTAAAAAAACGGTATGTCAATTACAGCAAACACATTTCTAAACCTGCCTTGAGCAGAAAGGGATGCAGTCGATTGTCTCCCTATTTAACCTACGGCAACATTAGTATGCGAATGATTTATCAATATACGAATCAGTACTACGAAGCGTCGAAAAACAAACGCGCCATTCTCAATTTTGTTTCGCGTTTGCATTGGCATTGCCATTTTATGCAGAAGTTCGAAGACGAATGTGAAATGGAATTTGAAAATGTCAACCGGGCGTATGATTCTTTGGTAAAACCAAAAAACGAAACTTACATTAAGGCTTGGCAAGAAGGTAAAACGGGTGTGCCAATTGTAGATGCTTGTATGAGATGTCTCGTAGCAACGGGTTATATTAATTTTAGAATGCGTGCCATGGTAGTGTCGTTTTTTACTTTTAATTTATGGCAAGATTGGCGTGAATTGCATTTTTTAGCCCGTCAATTTTTAGATTATGAACCGGGAATTCATTATCCGCAAATTCAGATGCAATCGGGTACAACGGGAATTAATACAATACGAATTTACAATCCAATAAAAAATTCTGAAGAACATGATTCCGAAGGTATTTTCATTAAACAATGGCTACCCGAATTAGCAGAAGTGCCTGTGCATTTGCTTCACGAACCTTGGAAGATGAATGAAATGGAACAACAATTTTACAATTGTAGCATAGGGAAAGATTATCCAGCACCTATTGTAAACATTGAAGCAACCCGAAAATATGCCAGTGATATCGTTTGGAGTTTCCGAAAAAAAGCCGAAGTCAAACAAGAAGGAAAGCGAATTTTGCAAAAACACGTGAGTAATCCAAATAAACCCAATAATGCGAGGAGTAAAAAAACAAAACCTTCCCAATAAAATTTGTGTAGTGTGTCAAAAACCATTCACTTGGCGCAAAAAATGGGAAAAAGTTTGGGACGAAGTAAAATATTGTAGTGATAAATGCAGAATCAATAAATGATTTAAACCTTCGATATTTTCTGATTACAATATTTACAATGAATTCCGTAATAGTAACTGGCTCGGGTTTTCAATTTGTGTTTTTTTGTTTTTCAGAATCATCTCGGCAAGTGTTTTTCCCATAGCTTGGAAGTCGGTAGAAATAGTTGTGATGCCGTTTTCTACTAATTTTTTGAGCGGGGTTTCGTTGTATGATATAATACCATAATCAAGTCCTAATTGCAACTGTTGACGTTGAGCTTGTTCAATTACTCTAACTAAATCCCTGTCATTTGGAATGATGTAAACTGTACCTGATTCTACTTTTTCATTAGTAAATTCAGAGCGTACCTCATATTCAAAATGATGCTCTTGACAAAATTTTTCAAAACCAATTTTCATGCCTAAAGGCTCCCGAAAGCCCGGAAATAATATAATGAGTTTGGTGTATTTTTGCAATTGTTCTTTCCCTTTAAGCAGTCCGTCGTACATATCTTTCACAAAGTTTTGATAAACGGTTGGATAGTTACTAAGCTCAGAATTGGTTTGGTCTAAAATAGTCACTTCTTCAACTGGTAGGGTTTTTATAATGTCGGCCGCTTCGGCTAAATTAGTAGGCATGATCACATACTGGGTATAGTTTCCTTTGCTTTCTTGAACGAGTTTCCGAAATAATTGGCTATTAAAATGATGAAAATACAAGTCAATTTCAGCCTCATTACCAACGGAGTTTAAAAAAGAAGTATACAAGTCTTCTTTGAATATATTCAATTCATCAAACAACAAAAATATTCTTTGTTTGGGTTTTATTTCGGTGCTTTTGATGAAATATCCTTTACCTAAAATAGCGTAGATAATGCCTCTTTTTTTTAGCTCGTCATAAGCTTGAAGGACAGTATCTCTTGAAAGGGAGTGGGTAAGACACACTTTGTTTATTGAAGGTAATTTTTCGTCTTTGCCTACTATTTTATCTTCGATTGCTTTCTCAATGGAAAGTACAATTTGTTTGTATTTTGGAATACCGATGGTAGTCTTAATCGTAATCAAGTTCAATTATTTTTTGGCAAGTTACAAAAAACTGGTAGGTACTGGTATGTAATTTATAAAATTGATTCTATTTTTGACTTTGTTATTATAATAAAGTGATTGTTATGAAATTAAAACCAAATGTGACTTCTGCCTCTTGTGTTCAATTATTTGGGGTACTACCTACTGGGCAAGAAGTTAAGGCGTATGAAATTTCGAACACAAAAGGGATGACGCTCAAAGTAATGGAGTATGGAGCTACAATAATTGCTTTGAAAAAAACTTTAAAAAACGGAACTGTTATAGATTTGGTCTTGGGTTTTGATACGTTAAACGATTATGTAAACTCTTTTTTGTTGCCAAGCGCTCCTTATTTTGGTGCAACGGTGGGGCGATATGCAGGAAGAATTGCCAATGCTACATTTGATTTAAATAGCAATAAAATTGTCCTCAATAAAAACAACAATGGAAATGCTTTGCATGGAGGTTTGGAAGGCTTTAGCCAAAAATTATGGCAATTAGAACAGTTAAAAACCGAAAACAATCCGTCAGTTAGCTTTACTTATTCTAGCCCAAATGGCGAAGAGCATTTTCCAGGGGAATTGAAAGTTACTATTACTTACACCCTTACCGAAGAAAATGAATTGAAAATAGAATACAAAGCAGTGTCTAGCGAAGATACTGTTGTTAATTTAACCCATCATAGTTATTTTAATTTAGAAGGGCAAAACAGCAACGTTTTGGAACAGGAACTTCAAATTAACGCCGCTGAAATTTTAGCAACAAAGGACATGATTCCTACAGGAGAATTGCTTCCTGTAGTCAATACTGAATTTGATTTCACGATCCCAAGATCGTGTCCTAAGGTCATCGATACAACCTTTGTTTTGGATGCCAAAGAAACTTTGGGTGCCACTCTTTTTAGCAAAAAAAATAATTTAAAAATGGATGTGTACACTAATCAACCTAGCTTGCATGTCTATGCTGGAGGTAATTGTTTTAATCAAATTAAGGGAAAAGACGATGCGCAATACCATCAACAAAGCGGTATTTGTTTTGAAACACAAAACTTTCCAGATGCGCCCAATCATTCTCATTTTCCTTCTGCGGTGCTTGAACGAGGGGAAGTGTATTTTCACAAAACCAGTTATAAATTTCAAACTTTTTAAGATGAAACGGTTACTAATTATCTCTTTATTACTAATGGTAATGTTATTTAGCTTTATGTCGTGTAGTTCGCGATTAGGGAGTGCAACTACTTCTACTTTTGTAAAAGGAGCCGACGTGGGTTGGTTACCGCAAATGGAAGCTACAGGGTATCAATTTTTAGATCAAGATGGTACGCCAAAAGACGGATTGCAATTATTAAAAGATAGAGGAATGAATACAGTACGCCTTCGCGTATGGGTAAATCCTTCCAATCATACAATAGACGGACATTGTAGTACAGAAGAAACAGTTGCAATGGCGGTTCGCGCTCAAAAAATGGGAATGCGCATTATGATTAATTTTCATTACAGCGATTCGTGGGCTGATCCATCCAAGCAAAATAAGCCTTTGGCTTGGGCCAATCATACGGTAGCCCAATTAAAACAAGATGTGTACAATCACACATTGGAGGTGTTGACTGCTTTGAAACAAGCAGGTGTTACTCCCGAATGGGTGCAAGTAGGGAATGAAATTCCAGGGGGGATGTTATGGCCTGAGGGTAGTACCAATAATTGGAGTCAGTTAGCACAATTTTTGAATAGTGGTTACGATGCTGTTAAAGCAGTTAACCCAAAAATTAAAGTGGTAGTTCATGTGGATGAAGGCAATAACAATGCTAAGTTTAGAGTATTTTTTGATAATGCCACGACACAAAATGTAAAATACGATATTATTGGATTGTCATATTATCCGTATTGGATTAAAAAAGATTATACGGAAACAATAGCCGATTTAGCCGCTAATTTGAACGATATGGTAGCTCGTTACAATAAAGACGTAATGGTGGTAGAAGTAGGAGGAGAGTATGATAAAGTTCAAAACACCTATGATATGTTACGTGCTACAATTGAAGCTGTGAAAAATGTTCCTAACCATAGAGGGCTTGGAGTGCTATACTGGGAGCCACAGGGAGAAAAAAACTGGAGTGGTTATTCGTTAAGTGCTTGGCAATCAGACGGGAAGCCATCTCCTGCTTTGGATGCATTTAAGTAATGTACGATTTACACAACTCTTTAATAGCAAGGATACGCGAGACGCAAAATATAAATTAAAAACCCTTCAAGGGAAATATGATGAATACACAACTAATCAAAACCACCACCGCTTTTTTCGGAAAGGCCTTTGGTAATACACCACAAAAAATAGTATTGTCTCCTGGGCGAATTAACATCATTGGCGAACATGTCGATTATAATGATGGGTATGTGCTACCTGCAGCTATTGACAAAGTAATCTGTTTTGCTTTTGAGAAAACCAATTCAAAAACTTCCAAAATTGTTGCTATTGATTTAGACGAAAGTTTTGAAATCAATATTGACAATCCATTAACGCTAAATGACGCTATTTGGACCAATTATTTTAGAGGCGTATTACAACAATTGAAAAATAAAGGAATCGCAATAGAAGGGTTCAATTGTGTGTTCAGTAGTAATATTCCTGTGGGTTCAGGCTTGTCCTCTTCAGCGGCATTAGAATGTGGATTTTTATATGGTTTGAACGAATTATTCCATTTGAATATTAAACCGGTTGATATTGCTTTAATGGGACAGAGTGCCGAACATTGGGTAGGAATTAATTGCGGGATTATGGATCAATTCTCAAGTGTGATGGGGAAAGAAAACCAAGTCATCAAAATAGATTGCCGTACCTTGGAATACGAATATCATAAAGCTGATTTTAGCGGGTATTCGTTGCTTTTATTTGATAGTAATGTCAAGCATTCACTTTTCTCTTCTGCTTACAATCAACGGCGTCAAGAATGCGAAGAAGGATTAGCTATTTTGACTGCTCATTTCCCTGAAGTGACTAGTTTTAGAGATTGTACCGAAGTGCAAATTCTAAGCATTAAAGATAAAATGACTGAGAATGTTTTCAAACGAAGTTATTTTGCAATCAAAGAAATTAAACGCGTTACTTTGGCTTGCGAAGCCCTAGACCGAGGTGATATTCTAACTTTAGGACAGCTGATGTTTGACACTCATGAAGGACTTTCTAAAGAATACGAAGTCAGTTGTGCCGAATTAGACATGATTGTGGACACGCTTAAAAAAGAACCTGCTGTGGTGGGTTCACGTGTAATGGGAGGCGGTTTTGGAGGTTGCACTATCAACTTAATCAAAAAAGGAGAAGAAGAAGCTATTAGAACAAAATTGGCACAATTGTACCAAGCTACTTTTGGCATCGAATTAAAAACATACGAGGTTACAATTTCAAACGGAACCTCAATTTATACTGCAGAATAAATGAGAAAATTTGATATCAACGAAGACCCGCACAGACGTTACAACCCCTTGATTAACGAATGGGTTTTGGTTTCGCCGCACCGTTCTAAACGACCTTGGCAAGGGCAAAACGAAAAAATTAGTACTGATGCCTTACCGCAATACGACCCGAGTTGTTATTTGTGTCCGGGAAATGTGCGCGCCAACGGAATGCACAATCCCGATTACAAAGAAGCTTTTGTTTTTGAAAACGATTTTGCCGCTTTAAAGCAAGATGAAATCGAGTTGGAATCGGCTCAAAACACTACCTTTTTCAGAGCACAACCGGAAAGAGGTATTTCGAGAGTGGTTTGTTTTTCGCCCAATCACAACGAAACTTTACCAGAAATGTCAGTTGCATCCATTGAAAACATTATTCGAACTTGGCAACAAGAATACACTGATTTAGGAAAGATTGACTACATCAATTACGTTCAAATTTTTGAAAACAAAGGGAGTGTGATGGGGTGTAGTAACCCACATCCGCACGGACAAATTTGGGCGCAATCGTCTTTGCCAACACAGGTAGAGAAAACCCAAAACAACCTAAAAACGTATTTTGACCAACACCAACGCACCCTTTTACAAGACTATATTCAGGAAGAATTGCAAAAAGAAGAACGCATTGTCATTGAGAACGATCATTTTGTAGCTTTGGTACCGTTTTGGGCGATTTGGCCGTATGAAACTATGATTGTAAGTAAACGTGCAGTAGCCAAAATTACGGATTTCACTCCCGAAGAAGTGCAGCATTTTGCTACTATTTTAAAACAACTGACCACTAAATACGATAATTTGTTTGAAACGTCGTTCCCGTATTCGTCAGGAATTCATCAAGCACCAACCGATGGAGAGGAACATCCGGAATGGCATTTCCACATGCATTTTTATCCACCGTTATTGCGCTCCGCTACGGTAAAGAAATTCATGGTAGGCTATGAAATGATGGGTGAATCGCAACGCGACATTACTCCTGAGAAAAGTGCTGCAATGCTAAGGGAACAATCAAATACGCATTATAAGTTGGAATAATATACGGTATTGGATGTACGAACTAAAAAACAATACAAATTAACCAACTTTACACCAAAACCACTATATTTATTTCCGCTATTTAACTAATAAAAATTATGAACCAAAACAGTCTTGAATTAACCGATTATATTGTTTTTATAATCTACTTTTTAGTGGTGTCTATTTATGGATATACTATTTATCGCAAACGCGAAAAAAACGAACACGATGCCAAAGCGTATTTCTTAGCCGAAGGAAAATTAACCTGGTGGGCTATTGGCGCTTCCTTAATTGCATCTAATATTTCAGCAGAACAATTCATCGGAATGAGTGGCGAAGGCTTCTTTTTAGGGATTGCCGTGGCGGCTTACGAATGGATTGCTGCAATTTCCTTATTGATTGTGGCTATTTGGTTCATACCCGTGTATTTGAAAAACAAGATTTACACAATGCCTCAGTTTTTGAAGACGAGATACAACGAATCAACGGCTTTGATTATGGCCGTATTCTGGTTGTTTTTGTATGTTTTTGTAAACTTGACTTCTATTTTATACCTAGGAGCGGTAGCGATTAATGGTTTGGCAGGGGGCGAATACCTTCACGCTATTATGATTGGCTTGGCTTTCTTTGCCTTGTTAATTTCACTTGGCGGAATGAAAGTAGTGGCGTATACCGATGTGATTCAGGTAGCGGTTTTAATCATTGGAGGCTTAGTAACTTCCTATATTGCGTTGACTACGGTGGGGCATTATTTTGGGTTTGGTTATGATGCCATTTCAGGTTTTAAGGTGTTGATGGAAAAAGCACCAGAGCATTTCAAAATGATTATTCCAAAACCAACGGCTGTTTCGTCCCAACAAGACATTAATAAGTACCTCACTTTTCCAGGTTTGATGGCGTATTTAGCAGGAATTTGGATTATTAACCTGAATTACTGGGGTTGTAACCAATACATTACCCAACGTGCTTTGGGTGCTAATTTAGATACGGCGCGTTCCGGAATTTTATTTGCCGGTTTCATTAAATTATTCATGCCGCTAATTGTGATTTTACCTGGAATTGCCGCTTACGTTTTGCACGAAAGTGGACATTTACCACAATTAGTTGGAGGAAAAGACGGCGCCTACTCGGCAATTTTGACGTTCTTACCTACCGGTTTAAAAGGACTCTCGGTAGCGGCATTAACCGCAGCTATTGTGGCTTCTTTGGCGGGAAAAGTGAATAGTATCTCTACAATTTATACCTTGGATATCCACAAAAAATACATTCAGCAGGAAGCAACAGACACGAAACAAGTGAATATTGGGAAATATGCTGTTTTTGCGGCGATGCTCTTGGCGGTAGTATTTACTTGGAATGATACTTTAGGCATTGGTGGTGTTGGCGGATTTACGTACATCCAAAAATACACGGGTTTTATTAGCCCAGGGGTATTTGCGATGTTTATTTTAGGAATGTTTTGGAAGCGCACTACAGGAGCTGCTGCGGTGGTAGGAGTTCTAGCTGGTTTTGTATTGTCTGTAGTGTTTAATGAGTTGGCACCCGCTTGGTTTGGTAACGATACTTGGCTCTACACGGCTTATGCCAATGGTAAAGGAGGTTACGAAATCCCGTTCTTGATTTGTATGGGTTTGTCTTTTATTTTCACGATGATTTTAATGATTGGAGTAAGTTTAGCGGGACCTAAAATAAATGAAAAAGCGTTTGAACTAGACAAAGCGATGTTCAAAATGAAAGCACAAACCACCATCTTAATTGTCTTGTTAATCTTGACTATTTTTGCGTTGTATGTGAAGTTTTGGTAGACCATATAGTCTTAAATAAAAAAAATCCCTTCTGTGAATACAGAGGGGATTTTTTTTAATCATCAATAATATCTGCTGAATTTAATACTGCATTATTTGCAAAACTATCGCTTCAGAAAATCTCTCACAGCTTACTCTATCAAAACCATTATCTATAATAGCTATTTTACCTTTTATAAGGCAGAGGTAAAGATTCATCATTTGATTTTCTACAACTAATACTATAAAATAATCAAATTAATATTGGAATAATTTTTTCATAAAATTAATAGATTAGATATTTATTATTATTTCGATTTACTATCTTTTAAAGTTTCAAGTACATTTTTAACAATTAGAAATTCTTCTTTTTCGCTTTCTGAAGGAATTTCTTTTTCAATCAATTTTGCGATTTCATCAATTTCTTTTTGAAGATTTTCAATACTTACTCCATTATGATAATTAAATGTTATACTTTTCAAATGTTCTAAGTAAGATATTCTATTTGAAATTTCTAATCTCATACTCTCAATTATAAACCTTAGTATTTTATTTTCCATCGCCATACTTACCCCATTATGATAACTTAATGTCATTTTTTTCAAATGTTCTAAGTAAGATATTCTATCTGAAATTTCTAATCTCATACTCTCAATTATAAGCCTTAGTATTTTATTTTCCATCGCCATATTAATTTTCTAGTTTAATTTTTCAATGTGATATGTGTGCACCAATAGTTATATAATTAACTTTTATTTCATAAATAAGCTAACTAATACTGTGTGTTTAAGTATTATTTCCATCATTTTAGTTATTTAATGGTATCAAATATCAACATAAGCTTATTTCAATTTCAAAATATCGTTAGAAACAATATTTTCCATTATTTTTATCGAATCAACTAGTTGATAATCAGTTCGGTATAAAAACAAAAAAACGCCTTAAAAAAGACGTTTTTGGTGTTGTTTTGAGATATAATTATACTTTTTTAAGTAATTTAGGGAGCAAAAGGAGGTCTTTGAGTCGTTTATCCTCGGTATTCTTTTGTTCTAACTGTAGTTTGTTCTCGGGAATTCCGGTCAATTTAGACACTTTGGTTAGCAATCCATTGATGGCTTGTTCTCTACGTTTAATTATAGCCGAAGCAGTTTGAGGTTGCGCTGGGTTTTCAAATAGTTCGTTGAGTTGGTTTAAAGAGACAAATTGATTATTATTAATCAATAAAAAGTAGAGCATTTTTTTCTCATTTTCTTCAAAATGCCTTATGACTTTTCTTTTATACAAAAACAAGTCTTTTTGACTATCATAGACAATACCTTTGAAAGGCCTTTTAAATGGAATGATTCCTTTTTTATACCCGATAGCAAGTAAACCTAAGAGAGTTACTCCAATCCAACCCATAGTAGTATAGTCAAGTGAAGTGACACTAGGCGCTATAAAAAATGGAACGCTACTAATGAAGTTGCCTTTAAGATCCTTAATGGTAGTTTTTTTAAAATAGTATCTTTCATCAGAAGAAGAAAATATACCATAAATAGTGTCGCCAATCATGAAGTGTTTTTTTAACACTTCATATTCTTTAAAACTAAATTTATTGGCAGTTTTTTGTGTAAAATTGATTTCAGTAATGAAGCCTTCTAATAAGTACAATTTGTCTTTGTATTGTATTTTATTCTCAAAGGGAGTTAATATATCAGGGTTGTATTGACTTACATACGACCAAGTCATAGTAGGTAAATCCAGTTTCCAAAGTTCTGGTTGTACGGCTTTAAATTTGGGAATATTATTATTGTCATTAGTCTTTCCTCCAAAGACATATAAAGTAGTACTGTCTTGTAAACTATAGGCTACAGATCTCGGCTCTGGTAGTCTTTTTCCGTGGGTTTGGACTTGATTCCATCCGCCACTTTTGAAATCGTAACGTGTAATGATATTTTTATACGTGAAAAGACCATAACCTCCAAAGAGGTAGATCTCATTGTTGTATGTAAAAGGAACAGGATAAAACTGATTTTTTTGTAGAAAGGAATGGTCAATGCGAACGATAGAGTCGTTTCTAAATTCCAATACTGGTCCACAGGCTTGATGCACTAAATAGGTTTTTTTACCAATTTCAAAAGGAAGGTATTCATTTATTTTATCCGGATATTCAGTATGCTTGAATGGGATAAGTTGCTTTCCTTTATAAATAAGAGAATCATTAATAATAATGATAGGTTGTTGTGTTAAGGCGTCTTTGAACAATAGTAAATCATCATAACGTTTCAATTTTTGCCCTTGAATTGTGTTTACAATCAGAAGTGAAAATAGCGACAGAAGTATTATTTTTTTAATCATAATTGTGAGGAAAACTTAACTGTAAGAAATATAATCAATTATCTATTATATTCCACTGAAATGAAACAAAAATTATTAGAAAATATATTTTTCAATATTTTTAATGTAGTTAATTATCTGTAAATCAGTTTAAAAATGTAATTTAAGGCAACTTCAAATTGCAATAAATCTGTGAATCTCTTCGTCCATTTGCTATGTACGTGCGGTGAGATTGTATTTGAATTCCCTTTGTGACTTAACAACTTTGTGGCAACAAAAAACCCGTCAAAATTACTCTTAACGGGTTATAAAATATTATTGAAATTGTATTATCCCAATAAGTCCAATACCAATGAAGGAAACAAACCGATAATGATATTCAAAGCAATAGCAGTAAAAGCCACAGCATAAATCAATAAAGGTTGTCCAGTACGTTCTTCGTTAGATTCTTTAGTGTACATGGCTAAGATCAATTTGAAATAGTAACCTACACTAATAATCGAGTTGATTACCGCCACAATCACTAAGGCAATAAAGCCATTTTGAATGGTTTGAGTGAACAAAATTAATTTAGCAAAGAACCCAGCAAAAATTGGAATACCTGCCATAGAAAGTAAAGCCGCCGTTAATACCGCTGCTAAAAACGGATGGGTTTTTCCTAATCCGTGGAAGTTAGTAATATCCTCGTTATGTTTGTTTTTGCAAACGTATAAAATCACGCTAAAAGTAGCTATTCCCGCTAAAGCATAAGCAGAAGAGTAATACAATAAACTACTCGCTGAAGTCGCTAAACTTAACAAAGTCATCAACATAAAACCAGCGTGTGAGATTCCTGAGAACGCTAACATACGTTTTACATTAGTTTGTTTCAATGCCATAATATTTCCTACCGTCATTGACGCCATAGAAATAGCTACGATAACCATTTTATAAGCATCTGATATGTCAGCGTTCATCACAGACAATAGTTTGTAAAGGGTAGCCATAGCTACTACTTTGGCCAAGGTACTCATCAAAGCTGTTGTTAATGCTGGGGAACCTTCATATACATCTGGCGCCCAAAAATGGAATGGTACCGCTGCAATTTTGAATAACATTCCCACAGTCAATAAAGCGATTCCAATTGGAAACCAAATTGGCAATTCTGCTGATTGTGATAATTCGCTAATTTCAGTAACATCAAAACTTCCCATGGCACCGTAAACCAAGCAAATTCCGAATAATAAAATCCCTGAAGCAAACGAACCCATTAAGAAATATTTCATTCCGGCTTCGTTACTTTTTAAATTCAATCGGTCGCTGGCTGCTAGAACGTATAAAGAAATGGAAAGCACTTCAATACCTAAGAAAAACATCGCCAAGTTTCCGAAAGAAACCATTGCTACAGCTCCCGATAATAAAAACACCTTGATGGCAATATAATCGGAAATTTTGTTTTGATGATTCTCATAAAAATTATGTCCTAATGCCACTAAGAAAATAGTCAGCACAATGAACAAAGAAGAAAAAGCAGTAGAGAATTTACTCACCACAATCATATTTCCATAGTAACTTTCTGTTGAACCAAATTCAGAGATATTCAATCCCAATACCGCCAATAACCCAATAATGGTAACGGGCACAATGACTTTTCTCAGATTTAGAATTTCAAATACAAGGCATAAAACACCTAATCCTATTATAGCTATTAATGTATTCATTTTGAAGTGGACTTATTTGATTCTATTAATTTGATTTAAAATTTCTTCGATACTTGGCGCAATCAATTCAATGATTGGTTTTGGATACAATCCAAAGAAGAACAATACTGCAATAATTACTACCAAAACAATTCCTTCATTAGCTGTTACATCAGCAAAAGGTTTGGCATTCGTTTCGCCTAACATTACAGACTGGAACATGCGTAACATATAGTAAGCACCTAAAATGATAGTAGTTCCTCCCAAAACAGCAAAGGCAATATTCACTTGAGACAAACTATATAAAACGGTGAATTCTCCAATGAAGTTAAAGGTAGTAGGTAAAGCTACCGATGCCAAAACAATAAGTAAAAATAGTGAGGCAAACTTTGGCGCTTGTGAGCGAATTCCACCCATATCAGCAATAATTCTTGTTTCGTATCTTCTGTAAATGATTTCAGCAATAAAGAACAAACCTACTACTACAAATCCATGAGCAATCATTTGTAATACGGCACCACTGATACCATCAGCAGTTAAAGTGTAGGCACCTGCAGCAATCAATCCAACGTGTGCCAATGACGAATACGCTAACAATTTTTTCAAGTCTTTTTGTCTCAGCGCCACGATTGAACCATAAATCACTCCGCCAATTCCAAGGACAAGCATAATTAGCACATGACCTTTTGCCGCTAATGGAACGATTGGCAATTGCCAACGAATAACACTGTACAATCCCATTTTAAGCATAATACCAGATAAAAGCATGGTTCCAACAGTAGGTGCTTTTTGGTACACATTAGCTTGCCAAGTATGGAAAGGAATAATTGGAATTTTGATGGCATACGCCAAGAAAAAACCAACAAATAACCAAACTTGTTCGGCTCCGCTAAGGTTTAATTGGTATAAATCTTCAATCAATAAACTTCCTGATTTTTGATACAAATAGGCAAAACCAACCAACATAAATAAGGACCCCGCTAAAGTGTAAATAAAGAATTTCACTACGGCTTTTTTACGTTCTTCGGCATCTCCATTCCCCCAAACTAAGGCAATGAAATAGATAGGCAATAAAGATAATTCCCAGAATATATAGTACAACAATCCGTCAGCAGCTAAGAAAGTTCCCGCCATAGCGAATGCCATAAATAGAATTAAAGCATAGAATGTTTTGGCATTTTTCACTTCGGTTCCAAATGATGAAAAGATAATAATCGGTATCAAAGCTGTCGTTAGCAATAGCATGGCTAAAGCCAATCCGTCTGCTTTTAAAGCAAAAGCAATATTCGGTTTTGCAATCCATTGTGTGATGAAACCGATATTTTCGCCCAAATTGTAATGGTTCAATAATACGATAGAAGTGCCCAAGGAAACGAGTCCAAAAAGCAACGCCACTTTGGATGCAAATTTGTCACCTACCATATAGGTTACTAAAGCACCGATCAAAAGAATAATTAATATAAGAGATACGTTCATAGTAGATATATTATTGAGCTAAAAATAAAAAGGAAATAATGGCACAAAGACCCAAAACAAAAGCGAAAAGATACAATCCCACACTTCCATTTTGTACTTTTTTTCCTTGAAGACTAATTGAGTTGGTTACTTTTCCGAATCCAAATACGAATGCTGACAAGTTAGTTTCTACTTGGTCTCTGAAGAATTTAGACAATTCGTTCACAGATTTAACAAATATGAAATTATAGATTTCGTCCAAATAGTATTTGTTATACAATACTTTGGCAAATCCTGTAATAGAAGCATCGTCTCCAGGAACTGTATTTTGTTTGTTGTATTTGGCGTAAGCCAATCCAATTCCAACTAATCCACCAACAACAGCTACTGCCATTAATAGGTATTCAGTACTTCCTAAATGGTGTTCTTCTGAAGCTAATTTGGGTAAAATTGGAGTTAAATATTCATTCAACCAAGAATTACCCGGCAAGCTAATTAATCCACCAATTGTTGCCAAAATTGCCAACACAATCAATGGGAAAGTAATCAAAGCAGGACTTTCATGTAAGTGGTGTTTTTGTTCTTCGGTTCCTCTAAACGCGTTAAAGAAAGTCAAGAACATCAAACGGAACATATAGAAAGCCGTCATAATAGACGCCACCGAAGCAACAACCCATAATGGGATATTATGATGAAAAGCCGTTAACAAGATTTCGTCTTTAGAGAAGAATCCTGAAAACACAGGCACTCCTGAAATTGCCAATGAAGAAACTAACATCGTGATGAAAGTAATAGGCATCACTTTTTTCAATCCGCCCATTTTGCGCATGTCTTGTTCACCATGTAAAGCGTGGATGACAGAACCTGAACCCAAGAACAAACAGGCTTTGAAGAAGGCGTGAGTGATTACATGGAAAACAGCTACTTCGTAAGCACCTAAACCTAATGCTAAGAACATCAATCCTAATTGTGAAACGGTAGAGTAGGCCAAGACCTTTTTAATATCATTTTGTACCAAACCAATTGTTGCTGCTACTAAAGCCGTAATGGCTCCAATTACCGCAATGATGCTTTGAACGTCTGGTGTTAAATCAAAAATAAAGTTCAAACGCGTAATCATAAAGATACCTGCTGTTACCATAGTAGCTGCGTGAATCAAAGCTGAAACCGGTGTAGGTCCCGCCATTGCATCAGGTAACCAAGTGTATAATGGGATTTGTGCTGATTTTCCGGTTGCACCAATAAACAAACACAGTGCAGCAGCGGATAACCAATATAAATCAATGTTGGTTGCGCCAGCAATAGCAGTTTTTAAAGTAGCATAGTCTAGGGTTGAGAACAAATGTCCTAAAATGAAAATTCCAATTAGCAATCCTAAATCCCCAATTCGGTTCATGATGAAGGCTTTTTTAGCGGCATCATTATAGTCTTGGTTTTTGTACCAAAATCCAATTAATAGATACGAACACAAACCAACACCTTCCCAACCGATGAATAATACTAATAAGTTACTTCCCACTACTAACGTAATCATAAAGAAAACGAATAAGTTGAGGTAGGCAAAGAATTTGTGCATATTCTCGTCGTCGTGCATGTAGCTGATTGAATACAAGTGAATTAGCGAACCAATTCCAGTGACGAAAAGCAACCATAAAACAGACAGTTGGTCTAATAAGAATCCAAAGTCGATTTTGATATTACTCACATGAATCCAGTCGAAAAGGGTAATGTTGAATCCTTTTGGTTCAGCAGTTAATGCGTTAAAGAAATAAATTGAAGTAGCAAAAGAAATTGCTACAGAAAGTGTTCCGATAATTCCTGAAACGGTTTTCCCTACACTTTTCCCAAAGAAAACGTTGATTAAAAATCCCGCAAAAGGAGCAAGAACTAATAGTAAAGCTATATTGGTATTCATTTCCATTTATCCTTTTAAGTTTTTTAGGGTATCGATACTAATCGAACCTGAATTTTTAAATATCGATACTAAAATGGCCAATCCAACGGCAACTTCTGCAGCAGCAACAGCCATGGAGAAAAACACGAAAACCTGTCCTTGCGCATCTTGATGGTAGGTTGAAAAAGCAACAAACAATAAGTTTACAGCATTCAACATAATTTCGATGGACATAAAAACGATAATGGCATTTCGTCTGTACAATACTCCGAATATTCCAATACAAAAAAGGATAACACTCAGGAAGATATAGTTTTCTATACCAATTTGATTTAAAATATTATTCATTTTATTTCTCTAGTTTTTCTTTCTTAGACAATAGAACAGTACCAATCATGGCTACTAACAACAAAATAGAGGCAAATTCAAAAGGAACCATATATTCGTTCAATAGGATTTTACCTAATACTTTAATCGATTGATAATCTTCGCCAGTAGCAATGTATTCTCCAGCGATTGGTTTTGAATTGATGAAGATGGTAATCAAAATCAAGCATACCAAACAGAAAGAAACAATAGCTCCTAAACGGGTAATTCTTGGTTTGTGTACTTCGTTTTCTTTATTCAAGTTCATTAACATAATGGTAAACAAGAACAAAATCATAATGGCTCCTGAATAGACAATGATGTGAACAATAGCTAAAAACTGTGCATTCAACAATAAATAATGTCCCGCCACTGAGAAGAAACAAATCACAAGGTAAATAGCACTGTGTATCGGGTTTCGACTAAAAACGGTCAAAAATGCGGTTGATAATGTGATTGCGGCTAATACGCAAAAAAGGATAAGTAATATAGACATTAGTTCGCGTTTTTAAGTTGAGCATTTTGAATCGCCATTTCTAAAGGCATGACCAATTTATCTTTTCCAAAAATAAAATCTTCTCTATCATAATTAGAAGGAACTAACTCTTTAGAAATTGTCAAATAAATCGCATCTTTTGGACAAGCTTCTTCACACAATCCACAGAAAATACAACGCAACATGTTGATTTCGTAGATTTCGGCATATTTTTCTTCTCGGTACAAATGTTTTTCGTCTGCTCTACGTTCTGCTGCTTTCATCGTGATCGCTTCCGCTGGACATGACAAAGCACACAATCCACAAGCCGTACAATTTTCACGACCTTGTTCGTCACGTTTTAGCATGTGGCGTCCACGGTATACAGGACTCATTTCGCGCACTTGCTCCGGATATTGAATCGTTGCTTTTTTTCTAAAAAAGTGCTTGATCGTAATGAACAATCCTTTGACAATTGCGATAAGATACATTTTTTCCAAAAAAGTCATCTCTTTGTTGGAGACCACTTTTTTTCTTCCCGATAAGGATATTGTTTCTATTGACATTTTTTATTTTTTTATTTCTTAAGGTGATTTTAATTGGCACCCCTAAAATTGATATAGTTTAGAATCCTAAATAAGCAGCGATATCCGCTCTTAAAATTACAATCCCTGTAATTATGATATTTATAATGGATAGTGGGATTAATATTCTCCATCCCAAATGCATCAATTGATCGTATCTAAATCTTGGAATCGTCCAACGAACCCACATATAGAAAAAGATAAATCCACATATTTTGATGAATAATACTCCAATTCCAATGATATTTCCAATGTTCACACCAACGTTTTCTACTACCCAACTCATTCCAGGATAATTGTATCCTCCAAAGAATAAAATCGCTAAAATGGTAGATGAGATGAACATATTGGCATACTCAGCAAACAAATAGAATCCCATTTTCATCGAAGAATATTCAGTGTGGTATCCGCCAATTAATTCACTCTCACATTCTGCTAAGTCAAAAGGAGTACGATTGGTTTCTGCAAAAGCACAAATCAAAAAGATTAAGAAAGAAACCGGTTGGTAAAATACATTCCAGTTCATTCCTGCTTGTTGTGCTGAAATTTCGCGTAAGCTCAAACTTCCGGTCATCATTAACAAAGCAATCATGGATAATCCCATAGCGACTTCATACGATACCATTTGCGAAGCAGCACGAACCGCTCCCATCAAAGAGAACTTATTATTCGATGCCCAGCCTCCAATCATGATACCGTACACCCCAACAGAAACTACTCCGAAGAAGTACAGCAAACCAATATTTAGGTCGGTCGCTTGTAATAAAATATCGCGTCCAAACAAATGTAATTTATCGCCCCAAGGAATGACAGCACTGGTCATTAAAGCCGTACTCATAGCAATAGCTGGTCCTACGAAGAATAAAAAACGGTTAGGAGTATTCGGTTCAAATTCTTCTTTAGAGAATAATTTTAAACCATCCGCAAGAGGTTGAAGTAAACCTCCAAAACCCGCACGGTTAGGACCTACACGGTCTTGCAAAAAGGCAGCTACTTTACGTTCTGCCCATGTAGAGTACATGGCCATAATCATGGTCACAGCAAAAACCACTACAATAACAACACTTTTTTCTATAATAAAGGTACTATCCATTGCTTACGATTTTTTGTTGTTAGTGTCCAATGGAATTTCGGCCATACTGATTTTTTTACGGTCTTCTTCTCTACCTAAAAGAATTTTTTCTTCGGTATTGATTACCACTTTTTCTAATTTGTGGTTGTATTTGTTTTGATTGATAACTGAGTCTTTTTCAAAAGCTCTTGGGCCTTCGATAGTCCAGTCGCTCACTTCTTTATGGTCAAAACGACATCCGTTACAGATGAATTCTTCCACTTCGTGGTATTCGTCTTTTCTTCCAGTAACTCGTTGAATTTCGTCTCCAAACATCCAAACGGTTGTTTTTCCACAACATTTATCACAATCTCTGTGTGCGTTGTACGGCTTGCTGAACCAAACTCTCGATTTGAATCGGAAGGTTTTATCAGTCAAAGCGCCTACGGGACATACATCAATCATGTTTCCAGAAAATTCATTTTCAATTGCTTTAGAGATACAAGTCGAAATGTTGGCGTGATCACCACGATCCATTACACCATGTACTCTATTGTCAGTCAATTGATCTGCTACTTGAACACAACGTTGGCATAAAATACAACGGTTCATGTGCAATTGAATATTAGGGCCAATATCTTCTGGGTCAAATGTTCTTTTCTCCTCGATATAGCGACTTTCTGATTTTCCGTGTTCAAAACTTAAGTTTTGTAAATCACACTCTCCTGCTTGGTCGCAAACAGGGCAATCCAAAGGATGGTTGATTAGTAAGAATTCAGTAACGGATTTTCTAGCCTCAGTAACTCGTTCTGAAGATTTTGAGTTAACTTCCATTCCGTCCATACATCCTGTTACACAAGACGCCATTAATTTTGGCATAGGTCTTGGATCAGCTTCACTTCCTTTCGAAACTTCGACTAAACAACAACGGCATTTTCCACCGCTCCCTTTTAGTTTAGAATAATAGCACATTGCTGGTGGGACTACATCTCCACCAATCATACGGGCTGCTTGCAGGATCGTTGTTCCTGGTTCTACTTCTATTGACTGACCGTCTATTGTTACTTTCATATTATTAGTTGTTGGTTGTTGGTTGTTGGTTTTGGGATGCCCATAAACTATCAGCCTTCAACTTTTATACTGTTTGTTTTGCTACTAAATGTCTCACTTTTTCAAATGGTTCATTGACAAAATGGTCTCTATGTTTTATTTTTTCCGGGAAACGAATGTGGTATTCAAATTCCTCTCTAAAATGACGAATCGCAGCCGCTACAGGCCAAGAAGCAGCGTCACCTAAAGGACAAATCGTGTTTCCTTCAATCTTACTTTGAATGCTTAAAAGCAATTCAATGTCTTCTTCACGACCGTGACCGTTTTCAATTCGGTGTAATACTTTTTCTAACCAACCTGTTCCTTCTCTACAAGGGGTACATTGGCCACAACTTTCGTGGTGGTAAAAACGAGAGAAATTCCAAGTGTTACGAACAATACAAGCCGTATCGTCATACACAATAAATCCTCCTGAACCCAACATCGATCCTGTCGCAAAACCTCCATCTGACAAACTTTCGTACGTCATCAATCGGTCGTCGCCATTGGCGGTTTTGTAAATTAAATTGGCTGGTAAAATCGGCACTGAACTTCCTCCGGGAACGAATGCTTTCAAAGGTCTATCAGAGCTCATTCCTCCTAAATATTCATCAGAATTCATGAATTCATAGACACTTAAACCCAATTCTATCTCATATACTCCTGGATTTTTAATGTGTCCCGAAGCCGAAATTAATTTCGTTCCTGTCGAACGTCCTTCTCCAATTTTAGCGTAATCAGCACCCGAATTGTTGACAATCCAAGGCACAGCTGAAATGGTTTCTACGTTGTTTACAACCGTTGGGTTAGCCCAAAGTCCTGAAACAGCAGGGAAGGGTGGTTTAATACGTGGGTTACCACGTTTTCCTTCTAATGATTCAATTAGCGCGGTTTCTTCACCGCAAATGTAAGCACCAGCACCACAATGAACGTATAATTCTAAGTCGTAACCTGTACCTAATATATTTTTACCTAACCAACCGGCAGCCTTGGCTTCGGCGATGGCTCTTTCTAAAATTTTGAAAACCCACATGTACTCTCCACGAATGTAGATGTACGAGCGGTTAGCACCCAAGGCATAACTTGAAGTAATCATCCCTTCAATTAATAAGTGCGGAATGTACTCCATCAAGAAACGGTCTTTGAAAGTTCCCGGTTCTGATTCGTCAGCATTGCACACTAAATGTCTTGGTTTTCCTGATTTTTTATCAATAAAACTCCATTTCATTCCGGCAGGGAAACCTGCACCACCACGACCACGTAGCCCCGAAGTTTTTACTTCTTCTACTACTTCGTCAGGAGTTAATGTTTTTAGGGCTTTTTCTACAGAGGCATACCCACCATTTTGACGGTATACTTCGTAGGTTTTAATCCCTGGAATATTGATTTTGTCTAATAATATTTTTTGTGACATCTTATTTATCGTGTAAGATTATTTTACCCGCTTTGGCATCTTCAATAATTTGATCGATTTTTTGTTCGTTCAAATGCTCTTTGTAAAAATCACCTAATTGCATCATTGGGGCATACCCACAAGCACCTAAGCATTCTACACCGCGAACTTCAAAAAGACCGTCTGGAGTGGTTTCGCCTACTTTTACGCCTAATTTTTCACAAGTGTAATCCATTAAGTTTTCCACTCCGTTCAAACAACAAGGAGAGGTTTGGCAAAACTCAAACATATATTTTCCAATAGGTTTCAAGTTGAACATGGTATAAAATGAAGCCACTTCGTATACCTCAACAGGTTTAATGTGAAGAATTTCGGCAACTTTATCCATTAATTCAATACTCAACCAGTTTTGGTGTGCATCTTGTACTTCGTGTAAAACAGGAATCAAAGCTGATTTTCTGTTTTCTTCGGGATAATGACCAATCAATTCATTGATGCGATTCATCAAGGCTTCGGTCATGTTTATTTCTTGTTTGTGAAAGGTACGTTCCATAATTTATGCGTCTAATTCTCCGGCAATAACATTTAAACTTGATAAAATTACAATGGCATCCGAAAGCATCGCACCTTTTATCATTTCTGGATAAGCTTGGTAGTATATAAAACAAGGTCTGCGGAAATGTAGTCTATAAGGAGTACGACTTCCATCAGTTACTAAATAGAATCCAATTTCTCCGTTTCCACCTTCAACAGGATGATAAATTTCAGCTACTGGAACTGGAACTTCTCCCATTACAATTTTAAAGTGGTAAATCAAGGATTCCATATTATGGTACACCTCTTCTTTTGGAGGAAGGTAGTATTCCGGAACATCAGCGTGGTAAGGACCTTCAGGCAATTTAGCTAAAGCTTGACGAATGATGCTTAAACTTTCCCATACTTCGGCATTACGAACGCAAAAACGGTCGTATGTGTCTCCTGATTTTCCAACAGGAACAATAAAATCAAAATCTTCGTAAGAACTATAAGGTTGTGCTACACGCACATCGTAATCAACTCCTGCTGCACGCAAGTTAGGCCCTGTAAATCCATAAGCCATGGCTTGTTCAGCTGAAATAGCTCCTACATTTACAGTTCTATCAATAAAAATTCTATTTCTTTCAAATAGGTTTTCAAATTCTTTCCAAGCTACAGGAAACTCCTCTAAAAACACTTCTAATTTACGGAAAGCTTCTGGTGACCAATCTCTTTCGAAACCACCAATTCTTCCCATATTAGTTGTTAAACGCGCACCACAAATTTCTTCATAGATTTCGTATACCTTTTCTCTAAATTGGAACACATATAAGAAACCTGTATAAGCTCCAGTATCGACACCTAAGATAGAATTACAAATTAAATGGTCCGTAATTCTCGCTAATTCCATTACGATAACTCGTAAATATTGCGCTCTTTTAGGAACTTCAATATCCAATAGTTTTTCTAAAGTCATCCACCATCCCATATTGTTAATAGGAGAGGAACAATAGTTCATTCTATCAGTTAGTGGTGTAATTTGGTAAAATGGACGATTTTCTGCAATTTTTTCAAAAGCTCTGTGGATGTACCCAATAGTTGGTTCAGCTTCCAAGATTTTTTCCCCATCCATTAACAAGATGTTTTGGAAAATACCGTGTGTCGCTGGGTGAGTTGGCCCCAAATTCAGAATAGAAAGCTCGTTTCCATCTTCATTATGACGCTCTTTGATTATTTTAGCATAGCGATGCTCTGGTGGTAATAATAGTTCTGACATTTAGTGAATGTGAAAAATTATATATTGTTATTTTAGCAATTTGCTGTTGTTCTTCCGAAGAAACGATCGTCTTTGTCTGTTCTTCCGCTGTCTTCCAATGGGAATTCTTTTCGCATTGGGAAAGAAACCATTTCATCCATATTTAAAATACGTTTCAACTGTGGGTGACCAATGAAATTGATTCCGTAAAAATCATAGGTTTCTCTTTCCATCCAGTTTGAACTTAAGAAAATATTAGATACGGTTTTGATTTCAGGATTGTTTCCGCTAATGAACGCTTTGATTTTAATTCTTTTGTTTTCGTACCAATTATGCAAGTGATATACTACTGCAAACTGTCTTGTTTCTTCGTTATCTGGGTAATGAACGCCACATAAATCAGTTAAAAAGTGAAAACGTAAAACAGGATCGTTTTTTAAGAAAAGAATAACGGCTGTGATTTTGTCAGCGGCTACTTCAAATGAAAAAATATCTTTTTCTTGATTGAATTGAAAAACATCTGAACCAAAAGTGGCTACTAATTTTTCTTGTATTTCGTTTGTTTCTAAAGCCATCTTGTTATTTGATATTATAAGAAGCTAATAATTCTTGGTACTCAGGAGAACTTCTTCTTCTAACCGATTCGTTTTTGACGATTTCTTGTAATTTCATTACGCCGTCTACAATTTGTTCTGGCCTTGGTGGACAACCTGGTACATAAACGTCCACCGGAATTACTTTGTCAATTCCTTGTAAAACAGAGTAGGTGTCAAAAATCCCCCCTGATGAAGCGCAAGCCCCTACAGCAATTACCCAACGAGGCTCTGACATTTGTTCGTATACCTGACGTAAAATTGGGGCCATTTTTTTAGAAATAGTTCCCATTACCATCAACATATCGGCTTGACGAGGAGAGAAACTCACACGCTCAGAACCAAAACGAGCTAAGTCATAGTGAGATGCCATTGTGGCCATAAATTCAATTCCGCAACAAGAAGTTGCAAAAGGCAAAGGCCAAAGTGAATTGGCACGAGCCAAACCTACTACATCATTTAGCGTTGTAGCGAAGAAACCTTCTCCTACAACTCCTTCCGGCGGCGCTACCATTTTTGTTTTTGAATCACTCATTTCGAATTCGTAATTTTTGAATTTATAATTTTAAATTAATTATTCCCAGTCCAATGCTTTTTTCTTGATGATGTAGAAGAAGCCTACTAACAACAAAAGCATGAAAACTACCATCTTGATCATTCCTTCAATTCCGAGTTCTTTGAAGTTGATAGCCCAAGGGTATAAGAAAATAACTTCCACATCGAATAAAACGAAAAGGATAGCTACTAAGAAATATTTTACCGAGAACGGAATACGTGCATTTCCTACTGATTCAATACCGCACTCGAAGTTTTTATCTTTAGATTGAGAGTTTCTTTTTGGGCCTAATTTTCCTGAAACAAATATAGTACCTGTCACAAAACCAACTGCTAAAAGCAGCTGCATGAAAATTGGAATATAATTCAATTGCTCTGATTGCATAATTATTTGGTATTTTTTATTGAATTTTAGCCACAAAGATAACTTTCAAGTATTTAAAACACAAGCAGAAATTCGATTTTAATGGTGCTCTAATTCTAAAAAACAGCTTATTTTTATTAATTATAAATAAAGAATTTGTTTTGTCCGAAAAACAAAGGTTTGTTTTGGTTTATGACAAAAAAAAACGTCCCGATTAATATCGGGACGTTTAGACCATTCTCAGGCTAAAAAAATATTTTTTTCAGCTTAGATAACAGCTACTTGTGCAGCCACTTTTCCTTTTCTTCCTTCTTCTTCTACGTAGCTCACTCTGTCACCTTCGCGTAATTCTTCCGCTGTGATTCCTGATGCATGAACGAAGATGTCTTTTCCTGTTTCTTCGTCCGTAATAAATCCATAACCTTTAGATTCATTAAAAAATTTAACTGTACCTGTACGCATTGTAATAGTAATAATAATTTATAATAATACAAATGTACTATTTAATATAATACGAAATGCGTTCTTCGGTTTTTATTTTGTAGAAATATTGATTTTCAACGTTTTCTGACCAAAATACTCGTTCAACTACATAGATATATCCAATTGGATATGCAATTCTTTTAACTGTGATTCATCAATAGTTGAAGGCGCATCAATCATCACATCTCGTCCTGAATTATTTTTTGGGAAGGCAATAAAATCACGAATGGTTTCTTGTCCACCTAAAATAGCAACTAATCGGTCCAATCCAAAAGCCAATCCTCCGTGAGGGGGTGCGCCAAATTGGAAGGCGTCCATCAAGAAGCCAAATTGAGCTTTTGCTTCTTCAGGAGTGAATCCTAAATATTTGAACATCAATTCTTGTGTCGCTTTGTCGTGAATACGAATAGAACCTCCTCCAATTTCGTTCCCGTTCAATACCATATCGTACGCATTGGCACGCACTTTTCCGGGATCAGTTGCTAATAAGCTAATATCTTCTGGTTTAGGAGATGTAAAAGGGTGGTGCATGGCATGATAACGACCACTTTCTTCGTCAAATTCTAATAATGGAAAATCCACTACCCATAATGGTGCAAATTCGTCTGGTTTTCTCAATCCTAAACGAGTGGCTAATTCCATTCGTAAAGCCGAAAGTTGTGCTCGAGTTTTATTAGCAGGACCTGACAGCACAAAAATCATATCGCCTGCTTGTGCTTTTGTTGCTTTAGCCCACTGTGTTAAATCATCTTGGTCGTAAAATTTATCTACGGATGATTTGTAAGTTCCATCTTCGTTACATTTTACATACACCATTCCTGATGCCCCTACTTGTGGACGTTTTACCCAGTCGATTAAGGCATCAATCTCTTTTCGAGTGTAATTTCCAGCTCCTGGAACTGCAATCCCTACTACTAATTCAGCGGCATTGAAAACAGGAAACTCTTTATGTTGTGCTACGGCATTTAACTCGCCAAATTCCATTCCGAAACGAATGTCTGGCTTGTCATTTCCGTAGGTTTTCATAGCGTAATCGTAGGTAATTCTTGGAAATTTAGCTACTTCAACGCCTTTAATTTCTTTTAATAAATGACGTGTAAGTCCTTCAAAAACATTCAAAATATCTTCTTGTTCTACAAAGGCCATTTCGCAGTCAATTTGAGTAAATTCTGGCTGTCTGTCGGCACGTAAGTCTTCGTCACGAAAGCATTTTACAATTTGAAAATACTTGTCCATTCCGCCCACCATCAATAATTGCTTGAAAGTTTGTGGGGATTGTGGTAAGGCATAAAACTGCCCTTCATTCATTCGAGAAGGTACCACAAAATCACGTGCTCCTTCGGGAGTTGATTTGATTAAATACGGTGTTTCTACTTCGCAAAAATCCAAATCCGAAAGGTATTTACGGACTTCCATAGCCACTTTGTGACGGAAAAGCAAACTGTTTTTTACTGGATTTCTTCGAATATCTAGGTAACGGTATTTCATTCGGATGTCTTCACCACCATCAGTTTCATCTTCAATCGTGAAAGGAGGAGTCAAGGCAGCATTTAAGATGGTCATTTCTGAAACCAAAATCTCAATTTCTCCTGTAGGAATGGTTGTGTTTTTCGATTCACGTTCAATAACAGTCCCTTTTACTTGAATTACAAATTCGCGTCCAAGGGTTTTGGCCAATTCAAAAACAGATTTTTCAGTGCGACTTTCGTCAAAAATCAATTGCGTAATGCCGTAACGGTCACGCAAATCGACCCAATTCATAAATCCTTTATCGCGCGATTTTTGAACCCAACCCGCTAGTGTAACTTCTGTATTGATATGTGAGGCGTTCAATTCGCCACAGTTATGACTTCTGTACATGATTAAAAATATTTGAATGCAAATTTAGGACTAATTATGAATAAATGCAGGATAAAATTATAAGAATAAAAAAACCTGCAAATTTTACTTTGCAGGTTCTTCATTCCACTATTTAAAACAATTATTATTCCGCTATTGCGTCTTGATTTCTTTTGTTTCTTCGGTCACGCAACCAGTATTTTGTTCGTTTTACTAAATAAAACATTACCGGTACCATTACCAAAGTTAATACCGTAGCATACGTCAATCCAAAGATGATGGTCCAAGCCAAAGGTCCCCAGAACATTACATTATCTCCTCCCATGAAGAAATGCGGATTGAAATCGGTTACCAAAGTAAAGAAGTCAAAGTTCAATCCGATGGCCAAAGGAATTAATCCTAAGATAGCAGTTAAAGCAGTTAACAATACCGGACGTAATCTTGATTTACCCGATTCGATGATCACTTCTTTAATTTCTTCTAACGATAAATCGTCGTGACTTTCTACTTTTTTATCGGCTACTTTTTTATCTAATAATAAGACAAAGAAGTCCATTAATACAATTCCGTTTTTCACCACAACTCCTGCTAGTGATATGATTCCCATCATGGTCATCAGGATAACAAAATCCATATTGGCAATCACATAACCATAGAATACACCACTAAAACTCAACAATACGGTAAACATAATCACCATAGTTTTAGAAACTGAATTAAATTGTAATACAATGATGATGGTGATTCCAGCCAAAGCTAAAAATAACGCATACATCAAGAAACTTTGGTTTTTACCTTGTTCTTCTTGTACTCCAGAGAAAGAGTAACTCACACTTTTAGGAAGGTCGTAACTTTTTAGTTCTTCCTTGATTTGTTTTGTGATTTCGTCTCCATTATATCCAGTTAACACATTCGAATAAATAGTCATAATTCGTTTGTGGTTTTTTCTCTTAATCTGGTTGTAAGTCGTCGTTTTTTCTGTTTTTGATACGGCAGAAATTGGAACTTGCATAATCTGACCATTATTTTGGTTACGGAACGTCAACGATTGGTTGAAAAGAATATTTTCATTTTTACGTTGGTCGTCTTGCATACGCATTACAATGTTGTAATCGTCATCGCCTTCTTTGTATGTCGAAATTTCTTGTCCGTACACTGAACGACGCAGGTTGAAACCTAATTGTCCTGTAGAAATTCCCATACTTCCCGCATTGGCACGATCTACTTTCACTTCCAATTCTGGACTTTCTTTGTTGATGTCGATACCTAATTTTTCAATACCTGGAATGTTTTTAGAATCAAGAAAAGCAATCATTTTATCACCTTCTTTCAACATTTGGTCATAATCAGCACCTGTCAATTGAATACTAATTGGATACCCTGCAGGAGGTCCGTTAGCATCTTTTTCAACGGTAACGGTAGCGCCAGCAATTCCGGTTACTTTACTTCTAATTTCTTCTAAAATATCTGAAGTATTTATTCCTTTTCTAAATTTGAATTCAGAGAAGCTCACAGTTACCTTTCCTTTAAAAGGCGTTTCAGAAGCCGAACCTGCATCTATATTTGGATTTCCAGCACCCACACCTACTTGCGAAATGATAGATTCTGCCATAAAGTTTTTGTTGGTTTTTGGATCCACATATTTCTCTAGAATCTGAATGATTTGTTTTTCTACAAATAAAGTGGCTTTGTTCGTTTTCTCAATTGAGGTTCCTTGCGGATATTCGATATAAGCAATGGCTTGATTCGGGATATTATCAGGAAAGAACAATACTTTTCTTGGGAAAATTCCCAGAAGAATAAATGAAAAGAATAACAAAGCAATAATTCCACCTAATGCCTTCCAAGCGTTTTTACCAGATAAAATTTTTGCCAGAAAGATTTTGTATTTTTCTTCCATTCTAGGAAAAAAACTGTGTTGAAAATCTTGTGTCCATTGGAACACTTTCCAGTAATACAACCACATTAATCCAACCGAAATCAGTAATAAATGTCCTAACCCTCTTAATAGTTTACTATCGTAAATATTACCAGGAACCGCAAATAAAATTCCTAATGTGATGAATACAATAGTATAAAAACGCAGGCTTTTTTTCTTGATGTTTTTATCTTCTAATGCCATAGAACCTCCTGTCATAGCAGCGTTGATTACCATGGCTACAAACAAAGACCCTGTTAGAGTTACGGTCAAGGTAATAGGGAAATATTTCATGAATTTACCCATGGTTCCTGGCCAAAGGGCAAATGGTAAAAATGCCATCAAAGTCGTCGCTGTAGACGAAATTACCGGCCAAGCAATTTCTCCAATTCCCACTTTTGAAGCTTGAATTCGAGTCATCCCTTTTTGCATATTGGCATACACATTATCCACTACCACAATACCGTCATCTACCAGCATTCCTAATCCCATTACCAATCCAAACAACACCATCGTATTTAGGGTTAATCCAAACATAGACAGAATAGCAAAAGCAATCATCATAGATAATGGAATGGCGGCTCCAACAAATAAAGAGTTGCGCAATCCCATGGTAAACATCAATACAATCATTACCAAAATGATTCCGAAAATGATGTGGTTTGACAATTCGTCAACCTGATGTTCTACTCGAGAGGATTGGTCACTAGTCAATTCGACTTTTAGGTTTTTTGGCAAATAGGTTTCTTGGGCCGTTTTGACTCTTTCTTTTACTTGCTCAATGGCCGAAATCATGTTTTGGTTGGAACGTTTTTTAACGTTCAACATCACCACTTCAGCTCCTTTTTCACGAGCGTAGGTTGTTTTTTCTTTTTCTTTGAAACTAATAGTGGCAATATCTTTTAGGTACACAGGGCCACCAAAAGATTTCACGATAATGTTTTCTAATTCTTTAGGCTCTTTGAACTCTCCCACAATACGGATGTTATTGCGAGAACCTTGCGAAATTAAATTTCCTCCAGAAAGCGTCATATTTTCATATTTCACCGCATTTTGGATTTCGTCAAAAGTTACTTGTGCAGCCGTCATTTTAAAGATATCTACCGCAATTTCCACTTCTTTGTCATCGACACCAAGGATGTCTACTTTTTTGATTTCTGAAATTTCTTCGATATCGTCTTGCAATAATTTCCCGTATTTTTTCAATTGTTGGGTAGTATAATTTCCTTGCAAATTGATGTTCAAAATTGGCACTTCTTCTGAAATGTTTAATTCAAAAACATTTGGTTCTACCTTGCTTCCGTTATCCATACTTGGCCAATCGGTATCGGCTTTGGCATTGTCTACTTTGTCTTTGATTTTTTGTTTGGCTTGTTCCACCGTAACATCATCCGAAAATTCAGCGATAATCATTCCGTAATCTTGGAATGAACTCGAAGTCACTTTTTCTACTCCACTGATGTTCTTGATTTGTTTTTCTAAAGGTTTGATAACCAATTTTTCTACATCTTCGGCTGAGTTTCCTGGAAAGACAGAAGAGATGTAAATTTTGTTTTCGATGATTTCTGGGAAATCTTCACGAGGCATATTAATGTAAGCGGTCAAACCGGCTATAACAATAATAAACGTCAAGATATAAACGGTGACACGATTGTCTACTGCCCAACTTGAGATGCCGAATTCTTTATTTTGATGTGACATATTTTGTTTTTCTTGAATTAAAATACTAAAAGTTCAATTTCATTCCTTCAGAAATCGTGTTTACTCCTTCGGTTACAATAATATCATTAGCGGATAAACCGGTTACAATTTCAGTAACATTGTCGGATGATTTTCCTAAGGATACAAGTACTTTTTTAGCAGTTGCTGTTTTTCCGTTGCTATTGATAGCTACAAAAACAAATTTGTTTCCTTCTCCATCTTCTTGGATAACGTTCGTAGGGACTACAATTGCATTTTTGGCAGTGTAATCAATCACTTTTAATTTAGCTACTTGGTTAGGACGCAATAAGTTTTCTGGGTTTGGAATGCTTACTTCAATACCGAAACTTCTGTTGTTTGGGTTGATGAAATTACCTACTTGGCGCACTTTTCCTTTGTAGTTTTTATTCAATGATGTCAAGAAAACATCTACTTCAGTACCTACTTTTAGTTTGCCAATGTAGCTTTCTGGAACCGAAGTTGAAACATACATATTATTTAAGTTCACGATACGCATTAATCCTTGAGCACCTGCTGAAACTACTTGTCCTCTTTCTACAAAAACCTCGTCAATAGTTCCTGAAAATGGCGCGCGAATTTCTGTTTTGGCTAACATTGCTTTGGCTTGAGCTACTGAACGTTGTAAGCTCAACATTTGAGTTTGTGCTTGTAAATATTGAATTTCAGAACCAATTTTTTGATTCCAAAGATTTTTTTGTCTTTCAAAAGTTGTTTTAGCCAATTGGTATTGTGTTTCTAAACTGGCAACTTGTTGGCTTGAACCACCATCGTCTACACGAGCTAGAAGTTGTCCTTTGCTTACGTGTTGTCCCGCTTTGGCGTTTAACACTACCAAAGTTCCAGGCATCTCAGGTTGAATTAAGATGTTTTCTTTAGTATTCACACTTCCTTGAATATCTAAATAATGATTGAATAAAGTGTCTTTTAGTGTCATTACCGAAACTAAAGCTTCTTCTTTCTTTACATTTAAAGTGGCTAGTGCTGCATCAATTTTAGCTAAGTCAGCTTGAATTACTGCTTTTCTTGCTTGTAATTCTTTATTGTTTTTAGCAGCAATCAATTGGTCAACCGTTTGATTGTTGTCTTTTTCTCCGCAAGAAACAATTAGTATCGCTGCAATAAGTAATGGGAATATTTTTTTTGTCATGGGTGTTCTATTTGATATCATAATGTGTTGCTGTTAGTTCTGAGTTACGATTTTTTCTAAAGTGGCTTTTTTATTGATTACATCAAGCATGGCTTGTAAATAATTTTGTTGTGCTGTGTACAATTGACGTTGTGCTTCGCTCAAATCAAAGCTAGAAGACAATCCTTCTTTTAATTTGGTTTGTTGTTTGTTTTCAATACGTTCAGCTAGTGTTAAACTACTTTTTGTGGTGTTCAATTGTTCTAAGCTGTATTCGTAATCGCTTTTGGCTTTTTCAAATTGTAATTTAAGTGTTTGTTCCACTTGTAGCATTTTTGTTTTAGACTGTTCCAACGCAATTTTAGCTTGTTGTGTTTTAGCACTTCTTCCTAAACTACTAAAGATAGGAACGTTTAAACTTAATCCAACATTAGAATAGTTCAACCAATGTTGGTTAGAATTAAAAAATTGGAATTGATTTCCAAAGGCATTGTATCCAAAATTGTAGGCTGCTGCCAAAGTTGGTAGCGCATTGCTTTTTTGTAAAAGCACCAATAGTTTGTTGCTTTGAACAACATTTTCTTGAATTTTATAATCAATAGTATTTTCTACAAGAAAAGGGGCTTGCGTTAGTCCTAAGTCAATATTGTTTTGTGCTAATGCATTTAGTTTGTCTGTCAAAGTCAAATCATTTTCCATTGCAATCCCCAAAACTAATTTCAGCATATTAGTAGCAATAGTTTTTTGACGTTTTACATTTTCTTGCGCGCTTTTTATGGTTGCCAATGTAATTTGTAGTTGCTCTACATTTTCCTCTTCGATTAAACCGTTTTTGAAAATTTGGTTGGTTTCGTTTAAGGTTTTTTCTAAGTTGGCTTTATTTTTTTCTAAAATGGTAATGCTTTCATCGGCCAATAAAACATTTCCGTAGGCGTTAATCACCATTTCACGGATTTCTTGATTGGTTTTGATTTTAGCATTTTCAGAAATTTGTAAATACACTTTAGCCGACTGTAATCCTACTAAATACGAACCATTGAAAATGAGCTGGCTCAGTGTGGCACTTGCGGCCATATTTTGTTTCGTTCCAAAAGCGACTTCGGCAAATTCTCCAGGTTGTCCACCAAAGAATTCGGCTGGAATTAATGATTTTTGTAATTTAATATTGTTTTGGTACCCAACAGCCGCATTGATTTGCGGTAAACCGATTGTAGTAGTTTCCCATTTTTTTTCTTTGGCAGCATCAATATCTCTTGCAGCATTGATGGCGCTGTAATTGTGTGTCAATGCATATTCGATAGCCTCGTTTAAGGAGTACGAATACGATTGTTTGGTGCTTTTTTGTTGTGCGTTTAAGCCAATCGTGAAAGCGAGTAGGGCGATTACATGTGTTTTTTTCATTTATAATAAGGATGAGGTGTTTTGTAAATGTTTTTCAAGTTCTATAATTCCTTTGGTTGTAGCCATTGCTCTAATGTGGTATTCCAGCGCTTCTAATTCTAATTTTTTTGCTTCTTTTTCAGAGCTAATATTTTCATTTATATTAGATATTAGTGCGTAATAAAAGGCAACATAATTAGTCACATTCAATTCTTGACGATACAATCCTTCTTGTATTCCTTTTTCAACATTTTGTCGGAATAATGTATTGCATTCGTTGGTGGATTTCGAGGTCAATTTTTGATAAATTTCAGGATAATGTTTCTTCAATTGATACGATGGCGAAGTCTCAATAGAATTAAACATTTCTTTGAACATTTTGATGATTTCGAAATTCTCTTCAATTGCATTGTAGTTTTTTGCCACAATTTTAGCAATCGTCTCGTTGATTTCTTTCAGTCCAGTTTCAGTAGTCTCTTCAATCAGGATTTCTTTGTTGCAGAAATATTTGTAAATCGTTTTTTTAGAAATACACATTTCGTTAGCAATGTCATCCATAGTGACACTTTTGAAACCAATCTTCAGAAACAGGTTACTTGCTTTCGATATAATTTTATCTTTCATTCATAAAAAATTGTGGTGCAAATATAGAACGGAAACTTTAAATACCAAAAAAGTTTCCAATGTTTTTGTTCTTTTTTTTATTTTGGATTAAAAATCTTAAAATCAGCAGGTTTTTTGAATCGAATTATTCGGTATGGAGTTGTATATTTGGAGCTTTGTAAACAGGAATTAAATAGTTATGCATTCTATTCAGCATTATCAAGAATTTGTTTTAGAGTATCTCAAGGCACAAGATTGTGTTAGAGAACCTAAGAATTTGTATGAGCCTATACATTATATATTAGAGTTAGGAGGGAAAAGAATGCGTCCAGTATTGACTTTGATGAGTGCCGAAATTTTTGATTCCGAATATACAAAAGCACTTCCGGCAGCCTTAGCAGTAGAAGTTTTTCATAATTTCTCATTAGTTCATGATGATATTATGGACGATGCACCTTTGCGAAGAGGTAATGCTACAGTGCACGAAAAATGGAATATCAATACAGGAATCCTTTCAGGAGATGCCATGTTGATTTTGGCTTATCAATATTTTGAACACTACGAACCAGTCATTTTTAGGGATCTGGCGAAGTTGTTTAGCAAAACAGCATTGGAAGTTTGCGAAGGTCAACAATGGGATGTTGATTTTGAAACCCGCTCCGATGTAACTATTCCAGAATATTTAAAAATGATCGAATACAAAACGGCAGTTTTAGTTGCAGCAGCTATGAAAATGGGTGCCATTGTTGCTCAGACTTCTGCTGAAAATGGCGATTTGATTTATGATTTTGGCTTGAATTTAGGTTTAGCCTTTCAGTTGCAAGATGATTATTTGGACGCTTTTGGCGATCCAGCCACCTTTGGCAAACAAGTGGGAGGGGATATTATTGAGAATAAAAAAACGTATTTGTACCTTAAAGCCATTGAATTTGCATCAAGCGAAGAAAAAGGCCAGTTGTTGCAGTTATTTTCTGTATCTTTAGAAGACAATACGAATAAAATTGAAGCAGTTAAAACTATTTTTAACGCAACAGGTGCCTCCAAAGCGACGCAACAAGCTATTCAAGACTATACTTTAAAAGCGTTTACCACTTTGGACAAAATGAATATTAGCTCGGATAAAAAAGAACTATTAAAAGCTTTTGGAGAAAATCTAATGAATCGAAATGTCTAATAATATAATGTATATAGCTCCCATAAATACGGATGTATTACTTTCTGAAGCAGAAAAAGAAAACTTGTATCTAAAATTAATCGAGCAAATAAATAAAGACTTCAATTTTGCTAATGAAGCGATTGATTTGTCATTAGACATTCAGCCAGACGATTTGAAATCAGCTTTGCACGAAAAAATCTATCGATTGATACAGTATAAGTTTGCGGAATACTTGAACTTACTTTACATTGTCGATGTTCCTGAAGATCAGGTTAAAAAATTAGACGGTTCGGATGTTTTGGAATTGTCAAAACAAGTTGCTTTTTTAGTATTGAAACGGGAATGGATGAAAGTTTGGTTTAGAAATAAATATTAACCGTACCTGCTTTTGCTAGTTATAGTCAACTATTTAAAGAGAATAAATACAAGGAAAATCAATTTCTTACTTGGATATGAACAAAAAAATTCTTTTGCAAAATTTACAAAGTAAAATTGCTATTTCAGAAGATGAATTTGAAGATTTTGCTACTTTATTTCAGTACAAAGAGTTAAAGAAAAAAGATATTTTAGTAGAAGAGAATCGACCCAACGATACGTTGTATTTCATCGAAAAAGGACTTTTGTTTTTGTATAAAACACTAGAAAATGGTGAGGTTCAAGTCATTCAATTTGCCAAAGAAAACTATTGGATGTCTGATTTGTATAGTTTTTTCACCGCGTCTAATGCGTTGTTTGGCATACAAACACTGGAAGATTGTCAGGTATGGGCTATTTCAAAAGCTAATTTTGAAGCGATTTGCTTGCAATATCCTAAAATGGAAACTTTATTTATGCTCAATTTTCAAACGGCTTATGTAAATACGTTGATAAGAGTATCGGATATTTACTCCGAAGATGCTCAAAGCAAGTACACTCATTTTTTAAAACAATTTCCAGATTTAGTGCAACGTGTTCCTCAATACTTAATCGCTTCCTATTTGGGAATTTTACCCTCTTCTTTGAGTAGAATTAGAAAAAAATCGAAAGATTAATTTATTAGCATAGGCGAATTATTTTAGGACACTACTGATTGTAAATTTGCATTATAATCCAAACAAACGAGAATACTGTTATCTGAATCTTTATAAAAAATAGTGAAAGTGAATAGAAAATCTTTTTTAAAAATTATAGGACTAACACCTTTTCTTTATAGTATGAAAAATATAAACGAACTATATACCACATCGCAAGCTTTTCCCAATACTGAAAAAATGCCTGTTTTATTTTTAGGGCACGGTAGCCCTATGAATGCAATCGAAGAGAATCAATTTGTAACGGGATTTCGAAATGTTGCTAAAACATTACCCAAACCGAATGCTATACTTTGTGTGTCGGCACATTGGTTTACCAAAGGAACCAAAGTTACTGCAATGGAAATGCCACAAACAATTCACGATTTTGGAGGGTTTCCACAGGAATTATTCAACGTACAATATCCTGCAAAGGGCAGCCCTGAATTAGCTCAAATTACTCACGAATTATTGTTGCCAACTCCCGTGGAATTAGATCATGAATGGGGGCTTGATCACGGCGCGTGGACTGTAATAAAACATCTTTATCCTAATGCAGATATTCCTGTAATTCAGTTGAGTATAGACTACACAAAACCGGCTCAGTATCATTTTGAATTAGCTCAAAAATTACAAGCACTCCGCAATAAAGGAATATTGATAATTGGAAGTGGAAATATTGTACACAACTTACGTCTGGTGGATTTCGCTAATTTTGACAGAGACAATTATGGATACGATTGGGCTATCGAGGCAAGGGAAACGGTTAATAATTATTTAATGGATGGAAATTACAAACCTCTCATAGAATACGACAAGCAGTCAAAAGCCTTACAAATGGCTGTGCCATCTCCAGACCATTATCTGCCATTAATTTATACTTTAGGCTTACAACAAAAAGGAGAAAGTATTTCTTTATTTAATGACAAATTAGTTGCGGGAAGTTTGAGTATGACCAGTTTGAAAATAGCCTAGAAAAATACTAATTCGTAAGAGTTAAATACTGGGTGTTTGTTAAAAATAAAATCGTACAAAAGGCATTAGTGCATCGCTGTAAATACTTTTATCCTTATCAAAAAATAAATTGTATCGGGCTCCAAGGGTGACATTACCGTTGCGATAACCGGCACCAACGTATAGCCCTGTATTCCAATAGTTTTTGGTAACAGGGTTGGGAATCATTTGAAATTGAGTATTGACTCTTGCTTGTTCAATCTCTAATGAGAGCTGTATTTTTTCTATAGGGTTGAATAAACTAATAGCACTTACGCCATAAACGCTCGTGGTGTAGTAATTTTTGGAATTGGTAAAACTCCCTAACAGTCCAGCGCCTAAACTTACATACTCATTTACGGGATAAATGGCACTTGGTGCTAAAGTGATTTCGGTATAACCTGTTCCAAAATTCAATCCAAATCCACCGCCAAATTGTACTTGTTTCCAAAACTCATTTCGAGTGTTTTTCGAAATCGTTTGCGAATTCGAAAATGAAAAAAGAAAAAGAAAAATCATTGTGAAAATTACTTTTGAATTCAAAATGGGCTCGAAATCGATTTTTTTCATGGTTGATTCAAATATTTTTAACAAATTTTAACGTAAAAGTAGGTAAATAATAGGATTAAATAGATTGGTTTATTGTACTTTTGTCAACAAATTAAACAAAAAGCATATTAATCAATAATTATGGATAGGTTTTCCTTTTTAAACGCAGCTCATACCGAATTTTTTGCTCAATTATACGATCAATATTTAGATAATCCAGATAGTGTTGAACCAAGTTGGAGAAGTTTTTTTCAAGGGTTTGATTTTGGAATGGCAACATATAATGAAGAAAATGCCGTAGAACAAATGGCTACTTACTCTTCTAATTCAGTTGCTTCAGGACAAGTTTCTGAAAAAGTATTGAAAGAGTTTAATGTTCTTAAATTAATTGACGGATATAGAACTCGAGGACATTTATTTACTAAGACAAATCCGGTTCGTGATAGAAGAACATATTCGCCAAACCTAGCTATTGAGAATTTTGGTTTGTCGTCAGCTGATTTGGATACAGTATTTGATGCGGCTAAAATCTTAGGACACCAACCAGCTACTTTAAAAGAAATTATTCGTCGTTTAGAGAATTTATATTGCCAATCTATTGGTGTAGAATATATGTATATCCGTAAGCCAGAAGTGGTGCAATGGATTCAAGATCGATTGAATATTAATGATAATTTGCCCAACTTTAATGTTGAGCAAAAGAAAAACATCCTTGATAAATTAAACGAAGCGGTTTCATTTGAAAATTTCTTGCATACTAAATATGTAGGTCAAAAACGGTTTTCATTAGAAGGAGGAGAAAGCATCATCCCTGCTTTAGACGCTTTGATTGAAGCAGCTGCCGAAAAAGGGGTAGAACAATTTGTAATGGGAATGGCGCACCGTGGGAGATTGAATATTTTAGCGAATATTTTTGGTAAAGCCACTCAAGATATTTTTTCTGAATTTGACGGAAAAGATTACGATCAAGAATATTTTGACGGAGACGTTAAATACCACTTGGGATTAACTTCCGAAAGAAAAACCAAATCAGGTAAATCAATCAATATTAATTTAGCACCTAACCCTTCTCACTTGGAAACTGTTGGAGCAGTTATTGAAGGAATTACTCGTGCCAAACAAGATAAATATTTTCCAGATGATTTCTCAAAAGTATTACCTATTGCCGTTCACGGTGATGCTGCAGTAGCAGGACAAGGGATTGTGTACGAAATTGTTCAAATGGCACAATTGGATGGGTACAAGACAGCGGGAACCATTCACTTAGTGATTAATAATCAAGTTGGTTTTACAACCAATTATCAAGATGCGCGTTCGTCAACCTATTGTACGGATGTAGCTAAAGTAACCCTTTCGCCGGTATTACATGTGAATGCTGACGATACCGAAGCGGTAGTACATGCTATGTTATTTGCTTTGGATTACAGAATGGCCTTTGGAGGAGATGTATTTATCGACCTTTTAGGATATAGAAAATACGGTCATAACGAAGGAGATGAGCCTCGTTTTACACAGCCTGTTTTATACAAAATCATTGCGCGTCATAAAAATCCAAGAGATATTTATGCAGAGAAACTGATTGTTGATGGTATTATTGACCAAGCGTATGTAAACAAAATTGAAAGTGATTACAAAGCAAAATTAGACGAAAACTTACAAGAATCTCGTAAAAAAGATTTGACTATCATCAAACCATTTATGCAAGATGAGTGGAAAGGATTTGTTCAAGTGTCTGATGATGTGATGTTGCAAAAAGTGGATACCACTTATGACAAGAAAAAATTAGACGGTATCTTGGAAACGATTTCCACTTTACCATCGGATAAAAAATTCATTAACAAAATTTCTAAAATTGTAACCGATAGAAAAACGATGTACAGCAACAATCAAATTGATTGGGGTACTGCCGAGGCTTTGGCATACGGTTCATTGTTACAAGAAGGATATGATATTCGTTTATCAGGGCAAGACGTAGAAAGAGGAACCTTCTCTCACCGTCACGCGGTGGTAAAAGTAGAAGATAGTGAAGAAGAAGTAATTCTTTTGAACTCTGTAGAGGATAAAAAAGGGAAATTCAATGTGTTTAATTCTTTCCTTTCAGAATATGGCGTTTTAGGATTTGATTATGGTTATGCTTTGACCAATCCTAATGCATTAACGATTTGGGAAGCACAGTTTGGGGATTTCTCCAATGGTTGTCAAATTATGATTGACCAATACATTTCTTGTGGAGAAGACAAATGGAACAATCAAAATGGTATTGTAATGTTATTGCCTCATGGTTATGAAGGACAAGGTGCTGAGCACTCTTCGGCTAGAATGGAGCGTTACTTACAATTGTGTTCTCGTCATAATATGTATGTGGCTGATTGTACTACACCAGCTAACTTTTTCCACTTGATGCGAAGACAAATGAAAACAAAATTCCGTAAACCATTAGTTGTGTTCTCTCCTAAGAGTTTATTGCGTCATCCATCTTGTGTTTCTACTCAAGAGGAACTGGCTAACGGAAGTTTTCAAGAAACCATTGACGATACATCAGTAGATAAAACAAAAGTAAAAACAGTCGTTTTCTGTACAGGTAAATTCTATTATGATATTGTAGCTGAAAGAGAAAAACTAGAACGAAATGATGTAGCTTTAGTTCGTATTGAACAATTATTTCCATTGCCAACAGAACAATTGAAAGCAATTATTGCGACCTATCCAAATGCAGATGATTATGTTTGGGCACAAGAAGAGCCTAAAAACATGGGAGCTTACAGCTATATGTTAGTGAATTTTGATTTAGTTCCATGGCGTTTGGCTTCATTGAAAAATTACTCGGCTCCAGCCTCTGGAAGTCATACTAGAGATAGAAGACGTCACGCTGATGCCATTAGAATGGTTTTTGATAAAAATTTATTTAGATAATAATAGACAACAATAAAATTACAAACGATGATTTTAGAAATGAAAGTCCCTTCACCGGGGGAATCAATCAAAGAAGTAGAAATCGCAACTTGGTTAGTAAAAGATGGCGATTATGTAGAAAAAGACCAAGCCATTGCTGAAGTAGATTCAGACAAAGCAACTTTGGAATTGCCTGCAGAAGCGAGTGGTGTGATTACACTTAAAGCCGAAGAAGGTGATGCAGTTGCAGTAGGTGCGGTAGTTTGTTTGATTGATACCGCTGCAGCAAAACCATCTGGTTCAGCTCCAACTCCAGTGGCGGAAGCGCCAAAAGCAGAAGAAAAAAAGGCAGAAGCACCAAAAGCGGCTCCAGCTCCAGCAGCAACTTATGCTGCTCAAGCGCCTTCACCGGCTGCTCGTAAAATATTAGACGAAAAAAACATCCAACCTTCTGACATTGTTGGAACAGGTAAAGATGGACGTATTACTAAAGAAGATGCTGTGAATGCAGTGCCTTCAATGGGAACTCCAACAGGAGGAAGTCGTGGTGCTGAAAGAGTTAAATTGTCTATGTTGCGTCGTAAAGTAGCAGAACGTTTAGTAGCTGCTAAAAACGATACCGCTATGTTGACTACATTCAATGAAGTGAACATGACTCCAATTAATAACTTGCGTAATGAATACAAAGACGCATTCAAAGCGAAACACGCTGGTGTTGGTTTAGGGTATATGTCTTTCTTTACAAAAGCAGTTACAAGAGCGTTGCAATTGTATCCAGATGTAAATTCTATGATGGATGGAGATTACAAAGTGGCTTATGATTTCTGTGATATTTCTATCGCAGTTTCTGGACCAAAAGGATTAATGGTACCGGTGGTTCGTAATGCAGAAAACTTAACGTTCCGTGGAGTAGAAGCTGAAATCAAACGTTTGGCAATCAAAGCACGTGATGGACAAATTACTGTTGATGATATGACAGGAGGAACATTTACCATTACTAATGGAGGTGTTTTCGGGAGTATGTTGTCTACGCCAATTATCAACCCACCGCAATCAGGAATTTTAGGAATGCACAACATTATTGAGCGCCCAATTGCTGTAAATGGTAAAGTAGAGATTCACCCAATGATGTATGTGGCGCTTTCGTATGACCACAGAATCATTGATGGGCGTGAGTCTGTTGGTTTCTTAGTAGCGGTAAAAGAAGCGCTTGAAAATCCAGTAGAATTGCTTTGCGATAACAATCCTAAAAAAGCATTTGAATTGTAGAAATATTCAAATTTTAAATACTAATCCTAAACTCTTTAAAGAGTTTAGGATTTTTTTGTTTATTTGCCTTTCCTAAAAATTACAACTATGTCATCCAATAAAAAGTCGGCCGCCATCGGATTCATTTTCATTACTATGTTAATTGATATTACGGGTTGGGGAATCATTATTCCAGTTATCCCTAAATTAATTAAAGAATTGATTCATGGTGATATTAGCGAAGCCGCAAAATACGGAGGATGGTTAACCTTCGCGTATGCGATCACTCAATTTTTATTTGCACCATTGATAGGGAATTTAAGTGATAAATTTGGGAGAAGACCTATTATCTTGATCTCGCTTTTTACTTTTTCGATGGACTATTTGTTGTTGGCTTTTGCACCAACAATTCAATGGTTATTTTTGGGTAGAATTATTGCGGGTCTTACGGGAGCAAGTATAACTACTGCAACAGCTTATATTGCCGATGTGAGTACGCCCGAAAACAGAGCGAAAAACTTTGGGATGATTGGCGCCGCTTTTGGATTAGGATTTATCATTGGACCCGTTATTGGCGGTTTGTTAGGACAATACGGTTCGAGAGTTCCTTTTTACGCTGCCGCAATTCTTTGTTTGTTCAACTTTTTGTACGGATTTTTCATTTTGCCAGAATCTTTGGCTAAAGAATATAGAAGAGAATTTGATATTAAGAGAGCTAATCCCATTGGAGCTTTATTACATTTGAAAAAATACCCTAAGTTAATCGGTTTAGTAATCGCTACTTTTTTATTGTATGTAGCATCTCACGCCGTACAGAGTAACTGGAGTTTCTTTACGATGTACCAATTCCATTGGGATGAGAAAATGGTAGGAATATCGTTAGGTGTAATTGGACTTTTAGTTGGGTTAGTACAAGGAGGTTTGATACGTTGGATTAATCCAAGACTTGGAAATCAAAAAAGTATTTATGTAGGAATGGCTTTATATACTATAGGTATGTTTTTGTTTGCTACTGCTACCGAGAGCTGGATGATGTTTGTGTTTTTGATTCCGTATTGTTTAGGAGGAATTGCAGGACCTGCCATGCAAGCTGTAATTTCAGAACAAGTTCCTGCTAATGAACAAGGCGAAATTCAAGGTACAATGTCGAGTTTGATGAGCGCCTCGGCGATTATTGGACCACCAATGATGTCAACGGTGTTTTATTTCTTTACCCATAGCGATGCACCGTTTAAGTTTCCAGGTGCGCCTTTTGTTTTAGGAGGTGTTTTGATGTTGTTGAGCACTATTGTTGCTTATTTATCTTTAAAAAAGCGCAACTAAACTTAATAAATTTACACTTATGATAATCACCGATACCCATACACATTTGTGTTCAGAAGAATTTGACCAAGATAGAACGGAAATGATTCAGCGCGCTATTGCTGCTGGAGTGTCTCGATTCTTTATTCCGTCAATTGATAGTACAGGAACGCAGAAAATGTATGATTTGGAGGCGCAATTTCCAGACAATGTCCGACTGATGATTGGGTTGCATCCCTGTTATGTAAAAGAAAATTATTTGGAAGAGTTGGCGCATGTTGAAGCGCAATTAGCACTTCACAAGTTCTATGCTATCGGCGAAATTGGAATTGATTTGTATTGGGACAAAACAACTTTAGACATTCAAAAAATCGCTTTTCAACGCCAAATTCAGTTGGCTAAACGACACAATTTGGCTATTAATATTCATTGTCGTGATGCTTTTGACGAAGTTTTTGAAGTGTTGGAACTGGAAAAATCACCTGAATTGTTTGGAATTTTCCATTGTTTTTCGGGGAATTTAGAGCAAGCCCAACGGGCTATTTCGTTAGGATTAAAATTAGGAATTGGTGGCGTAACAACCTTTAAAAACGGTAAAATCGATCAGTTTATCAGCCAAATTCCGTTAGAGCATATTGTACTCGAAACGGATTCGCCGTATTTAGCTCCTGCTCCACATCGTGGCAAACGCAATGAAAGTAGTTATACTGTTTTGGTTGCCCAAAAATTAGCCGAATTGTATCAGCTGCCTTTGACAGAAATTGCGCGTAGTACTACCGAGAATTCAAAAGCAGTTTTCGGGATTTAATCGAGAATTGACTTTAGTTTGATATTTTTTTTGTTCTTTTGTTCCTTATAAAATAATTCTAAAATGCAAAAATTCGATGCGATTCGCCCTTTTTATGAAACTGAAGTAAATGAGGCGTTACAAAGTGTGATCCCACATCCTATGATGAAAGCTTTGATGAATTTTACATTCCCAGATGTAGAAGATGAGGTTTGGAAAGAACAATTGAAAAAAACTCATTCTATTCGTGATTTTCAATGTAATTTTATTTATCACACCGTTCAAAAAATTTTAGAAAATAGTTCTGATGGCTTGACAACTTCAGGGTTTGAGCATTTAGAGAAAAACAATTCGTATTTGTTTATTTCGAATCATAGAGATATTCTTTTAGATACGACTTTATTGAACGCAGCCTTATTTCAAAATGGTCATTTGATGACTGCTTCGGCTATTGGAGATAATTTGGTCAAAAAGTCATTTATAAAAACATTAGCTCGATTGAACCGAAATTTTTTAGTTTTAAGAGGGTTGTCACCAAGAGAAATGTTGCAAAGTTCTAAGTTATTGTCTGAATATATGGGACAATTGTTGTTGCACGAAAATCGTTCGGTTTGGATTGCACAACGAGAAGGAAGAACCAAAGATGGAAATGACGAAACGAATCCAGGAGTGCTAAAAATGATTGGTATGGCTTCAGATGAAGCGGATGTAATGCAGTACTTCAAAAAAATAAAAATCGTTCCCGTATCGATATCCTATGAGTACGACCCGACAGATGTATTGAAAATGCCTCAGTTGTTAGCAGAAGCGAACAATGAAGTGTATGTAAAATCTAAAAATGAAGATTTGAATACGATTCTAAGTGGGGTAATGGGGCAGAAGAAACGCATCCATTTGCACATTGGAAAAGTATTGGATACAGAAATTGATCAAATTGTAGCTGAAAACGATTCGTCAAATAAACAAATTCAGGCTTTAGCGCAAGAAATTGATGATTCTATATTACGTAATTATAAATTGTGGCCTACTAATTTTATTGCTTACGATATTTTACACAAAACAAATACCTATTCCCATTTATACACTGAGGCTGAAAAATCGCTTTTTGAGCGCCGTTTAGAGATGCGAATTGGTTTAGATAATCCAATTGCATTGGAAGGATTTTTGGCAATGTATGCTAATCCAGTGGTCAATAAATTAAAATATACTAATGCTTTCTAAAGCAAAAATACTCTTGATTTATACCGGAGGAACTATCGGTATGAAGAAAGATTTTACAACGGGTGCGTTAAAGGCTTTTAACTTTAGTAAGTTATTGCAACGCATTTCCGAACTCAAATTATTGGATTGTGAAATCGAAACCATTTCGTTTGAAAACCCAATAGATTCTTCTAATATGAACCCTGAAAAGTGGGTTCAATTAGCCACAATCCTTGAGGAAAATTACACTTCTTTTGATGGATTTGTTGTGCTTCACGGCTCAGATACGATGTCGTATACAGCTTCGGCTTTGAGTTTTATGATGGAGAATTTGGCTAAGCCAATTATCTTCACCGGTTCTCAATTACCCATAGGAGATTTGCGTACTGATGCCAAAGAGAACTTAATTACTGCCATCCAAATTGCGTCTTTACGTGAAAACGGACAAGCCGTTGTCAAAGAGGTGTGTTTGTATTTTGAATACAAATTGTATCGTGGTAATAGAACTACTAAAATCAATGCCGAACATTTCAAAGCCTTCACTTCTCCCAATTATTCGTTTTTGATTGAATCGGGAGTACACTTGAAAATGAATCCAGAGCTATTTCTTACGGTTAAGGAAAATGTACCGTTACAAGTACACAAAACCTTAGATACGAATGTTATTATTTTGAAATTGTTTCCAGGAATTAGTGAACAGGTGATAATGGCTGTGCTTGCAATTCCGAATTTAAAAGGGATTGTGTTAGAAACGTATGGAGCAGGAAATGCTCCTACAAACGATTGGTTTTTGAGCGTGTTGCATCAAGCAATCCAAAACGGAATTCATATTATCAATGTGACTCAATGTTCAGGAGGAAGTGTTCGAATGGGACAATATGAAACAAGTACCGCTTTGCGAGAAATAGGGGTAATCTCAGGCAAAGACATTACTACAGAAGCCGCTATTACTAAGCTGATGTATCTTTTAGGTAAAAATGATACGGATGCTGATTTTAAAGAGGTGTTTGAAACATCATTGCGCGGTGAAATTCAAGAATAGTACAATTTCATTTTTCTAAGTCGGTTTTTTTTAAGTTATTTGCAATCCAAATTAGAGAGGTGTCCGAGTGGTTGAAGGAGCAAGCCTGGAAAGTTTGTATATGGGTAACTGTATCGTGGGTTCGAATCCCATCCTCTCTGCAAATATATTTTGCCTCAAGATTTTAAATTCTTGAGGCTTTTTATTTTTAAATTAATGAGTGAAGACTTTGTAAATTTTTAATTACAAGTGTGCTAAACTCAATAAAAAGAAGCTTTTGTCCAGTAAACATTGTCTTGTTTTTTAATTTATTTGACAAATTTGACATGTGTAGAGAATAATTAGGTAGTAATATAAATTTAATTTTGTAGGTTAACTTAAATAGGTAATATATATAAAGCGGTTTTTTATCCTCTTTTTTGATAAATACAGTAATTAAAAATGAAAGTAGTCATCTTGTTTTTCTTTTGTAGCTTAATGTATGGGCAAAAATTACACCATCAAATGCTTTCTGCTCAAGGAGGTGTAGCTACTACATCCAAAGGGATGAAAGTAAGTCAGACTATTGCTCAGCAAGGAGCGATAGGGACGTCTACTACCAAAAAAGTGGTTTTAAGTCAGGGATTTCAACAGAGTAAAATCTCCAATACAGCTATTTCAAAAGTAGATACTATAGCTACCTTGGTGTATCCTAATCCAGTCGTAGATGAAGTTAATTTTAAATTTTCGACTCCCGTTAACGGAAAAATTGCGGTTTCTATTTTTGATATTCATGGCCGACTTTTATTATTTCAAGAAAAAGAAGCTGTAGATAATATACTAACAATACAAAATTTACTCTTGGCGGCGGGAGAGTACTTTGTCAAACTCGACGGAAACCGGTATTCTTTTTCCACCACAATTCTAAAATCCAAATAAACAAAAATGAAAAAAATTGTACCCCACATCCTTTTTTTCCTTCTTACTTTCTCAACCTACTCACAAGGTGTCTTTTTCAATCTAGGAAAGAATTTTAGTTCGTTTTCATATTCCAATTATTCTGCGTACACAAATAAAATCAGGATGAATGGTGTTGGCGATGCCTATGAATTGGGTTATCAACATCCTTTGAAATATAAAAATTTTAAAGATTTATCTTACACCGGAAGTGTTACAATAAATGACTACAATGCTATTGGGGAGTCTGCAGTGAATAAATTGGAATGGAAAACTACTTATTTTGGTGTTCAAAGCACAGTGGATTACCAATTTTATGATTCATTTTACTTTTTCTTAAGTGCCAAAGCCGGATTAAATCTGTCTACTATGCTTAGAGGAAAACAAGAAATTGATAATTCTGCATATAATTTAGTACACCAAACCGGATTTTCAGGAGTAATAGTGCAACCTGTAATTGGAGTGTACGCAAAATATTATTTGTCTAAAAATGGTTATTTAAGTGCAGGACTGAACTTAAGCAAAGGTTTCAAATTAGGCAGTAATCCAGATAATGTTTCTATTAATAATACCCAAATTCTATTTGGAGGTTATTTTGATTTAATAAAAAGATAATACCACATGAAAAAATTATTTTACATCGTTTTATTATTAGGTTCTACTTATGTTTTTTCTCAAAACAAAGGGATGACTTATCAAGCTGTAATATATGCGCCAGGAGGACAAAATGTACCTGGAGTAAACATAACCAATGTTCCTTTGACAAACCGCACTATTTGTTTGCAGTTTAGTTTTTTGGATGTGAGTTCTGGTTTGGAATACCAAGAAGTAATTAAAACAACAACCGATGAATTTGGAATGGTCAATCTCACTATTGGTTCTGGAAACCAAACGGGTGGTTATGCTAGTTCATTTGCCGCAATTGCATGGAGTGCAGTTGCAGATAAATCATTAAAAATTGCTTTAGATGCTTCAGGACTTTGTAGTCAATTTGATGAATTATCAGTTCAAAAATTGGAAGCAGTTCCTTTTGCGAATGCAGCTCTTACATCAGAAAATGTTTCAGGGATTGTGCCTATATTACACGGAGGTACAGGTGCTACTACAGCAGCTGCGGCAAGAATTAATCTAGGTTTGGGCAATGTAGAAAATACTGCAGATTTGAATAAACCCATGTCTACAGCAACTAAGATTTATGTTGATAGTCAACTAGTAAGTTCAAGTATTCCAGATGCAACTACAACAACCAAAGGAAAAATTCAGTTGGCGGGAGATTTGGCTGGAACAGCGGCAGCACCAACCGTTCCTGGTTTGGGGTTAAAAGAAAATTCAGCAAATAAATCAACGACGACCAGTTTAGGAACAAGTAATGTTTTATTTCCAACTCAAAATGCGGTAAAAACATACGTAGATACAGCAATTGCAGGAGCTACTATTGTTGATGCCGACGCTACTACAAAAGGGAAAATTCAGTTGGCGGGAGATTTGGCTGGAACAGCTGCGGCACCAACCGTTCCTGGTTTGGGGTTAAAAGAAAATTCAGCAAATAAATCAACGACGACCAGTTTAGGAACAAGTAATGTTTTATTTCCAACTCAAAATGCGGTAAAAACATACGTAGATACAGCAATTGCAGGAGCTACTATTGTAGATGCCGATGCTACTACAAAAGGGAAAATTCAGTTGGCGGGAGATTTGACAGGAACCGCAGCTGCTCCAGTAGTAGCTAATAATGCGATTACCGATGCGAAAATAGCGAATGGAATTAGCGCTTCAAAAGTAGGTTTAAGTAATGTTGACAATACTTCGGATGCTAATAAACCAGTTTCAACAGCGACACAAACCGCTTTGAATTTAAAAGCAAATACTACAGATGTTACTTCGGCTTTGGCACTGAAAGAAGATGCTGCTAATAAATCAACAACGACTAGCTTAGGAACAAGTGATGTTTTATTTCCAACTCAAAATGCGGTAAAAACTTATGTTGATGGAAATATAACTACTGTTACCAATGCTATTACTACAGAAGCCACTACGGCAAGAGCTGCAGAATCGGCAAATGCAACAGCAATTGCACTAAAAGAAGATGCTGCTAATAAATCTACTACAACTACTTTAGGAACAAGTGATGTTTTATTTCCTACTCAAAATGCGGTAAAAACCTATGCCGATGCAAAAGTAGTTGATGGTATTACCGATGCTGTAACTACTTCATCACCGACTCAAAATGCGGTGTACGATGCATTGGCTTTGAAAGCCAATTTGGCTTCGCCAACGTTTACAGGTACAGTTTCAGGAATTGATAAAACGATGGTTGGTTTAAGCAATGTGGATAATACTACAGATGCTAATAAACCAGTTTCAACAGCGACACAAACGGCTTTGGATTTAAAAGAAAATCTAGCAAATAAAAGTACCGATATTACTGCCGATGCGGCTTCTACAACTAAATACCCATCAGTAAAAGTAATTAAAGAGTATGTGGATGCCTTAAATGCAGCAGCTGGTGTTGCGGATGGTTCGATTACTTCGGCAAAAATTGCGGATGGAACAATTGTCAATGCAGATGTAAGTGCATCAGCTGCCATTGCGTATTCAAAATTAAATTTGACCAGCTCAATTGTAGCTGCAGATATTGCTGCAGGTGCTGTAACAACAGCAAAAATTACCGATTCAAATGTAACATATGCAAAAATACAAGATGTAAGTGCAACCGATAAAGTATTAGGACGCGTTTCATCTGGAGCTGGAGTAGTTGAGGAAATTGCTACCACAGGATCCGGCAATGTAGTGAGAGCGACTTCACCTACCTTAGTAACACCGGCTTTAGGAACTCCTTCGGCAGCAGTATTAACCAATGCCACGGATTTACCATTGACAACAGGAGTTACAGGGATTCTACCTATAGCAAATGGAGGAACGGGTTCAGCTACTAAAAACTTTGTAGATTTAACTACCACACAAACCATAGCAGGCGACAAAACCTTTAGCAAAGACATTATAGTAAATGGAGTTAAAATGGGGCTTGGCGCAGGTCAAGTAGCAACCAATACTGCTATAGGAAATGCTGCATTAAATAGTAATACAACCGGAAGTGGAAATACGGCTACAGGAGGGAATGCTTTAGTTAGTTCAACAACAGGTGTAGACAATACTGCTGTAGGATATAATGCCTTACAAGGAAATACTACAGGGTCAAATAACGTAGGTATTGGAGTTGTTGCGGGAGCCAACACTACCACAGGAGATTATAACATTGCCATTGGTAAACAAGCGCTACAACAAAACACTACAGGATCTACCAATATTGCTGTTGGTGCAGGAGCAATTGACACAATGACTTCAGGAAATTACAATACGGTTTTAGGAGGATTTGCTGGGCGCTATGCTGGTTCGGGAACTTCTACTAATACAACAACTATGAACAATAGTATTTTGTTAGGGTATGACACACGACCAAAATTAAACAACGATTCTAATGAAATTGTAATTGGAAGTGGTGCTATAGGAAATGGATCCAATACGACTACTATTGGAAACGCTTCGAATACTGATACGTATATTAATGGGAAATTAAATCTAAGTAGCACTATTAAAATAGCAGGTGGTACACCAGGATTAGGAAAAGTACTAACCTCAGATGCTAATGGATTAGCAGCTTGGTCAGACATTCCTGTTTCTAATTTAATAACAGGAGTAACAGGAATTTTGCCTTTAGCCAGTGGAGGAACTGGTTCAGCTACTCAAAACTTTGTAGATTTAACTACAGCCCAAACTATTGCAGGTACAAAAACGTTTAGCGATCCCATTGCAGGGTCTATAACAGGAAATGCGGCTACCGTAACCACCAATGCAAATTTAACAGGAGACGTAACGAGTTCTGGAAATGCAACAACAATAGGAGCAAGCAAAGTAGTAACTGGCATGATTGCAGATGGGACTATTGTTGTGGCTGATATTGCGGATAATGCAGTAGAAACAGCTAAAATCAAAGATGCTAATGTAACTACTGCAAAATTAGCAGCGGCTGCAGTAACGACAGCAAAAATTACCGATGCGAATGTTACGTATGCTAAAATTCAAAATGTAAGTGCTACCGATAAAGTATTAGGACGCGTTTCAACAGGTGGTGGAGTAGTTGAAGAAATTGCTACCACAGGGTCAGGAAATGTAGTGCGTGCAACTTCGCCTACTTTGGTAACGCCAGACTTAGGAGTGCCTTCGGCAGTGGATCTAACTAATGCTACCAATTTGCCTTTATCTTCAGTAACAGGAACTTTAGCCGTGGCAAATGGGGGTACGGGTATTTCAAGCTTAACTACTGGGTATATCCCTTTTGGCAAAGGAACAAATGCTTTTGGAAGTAGTTCTAATTTATTTTGGGACAACACCAATGCAAGATTAGGGATTAATACAACCACCCCTTCGGCAACTTTCCAAATAGGTACCGATTGTAGCTCATGTGCAGATAATTTAAAATATTTCGTAGATAATGGTTACAATACATTAAAATTAGGATTTCGATCTACAGGTTGGCACATGCGTTCTAGTAATAATTCGGGAGTAGCCACTGATTTATTATTTTCTTACAATAATGGATCTACAATAACAGATCAATTGAGTATTGGAACTACTGGTACAGTTACTATACCTGGCGCGTTAAATGTAACAGGTGTGGCTACTGCGGGAACAGGAAACTTTACCGATTTTAATCTAAATAATACAATATCCTATTCAAGTTCAACAAATAAAATAGGATTTTTTGGAACTCCATCTTCACAATTCCAAATTTTTGGAGATGGTAATTTTGAATATCCGTTTAAATATGATTCGGATTCTAACGGAGGAAGTTTAAAATTAGGATTTAGAAATAAAGAGTTTCGTATTAAAACTACTTCAAATAGTGGGGTATTAGAAAATATGATTTATTCCTATTATAATGGAGCAACAGATGTAGAGTCGATGCGTATTATTAATGATGGAACAGTTCGAATAGGAAATTTGCAAATTTTAAACAATGCGGCGGCAGGTAAGTTTTTGTCTTCTGATGCCAATGGGGTGGCGAATTGGTCAGCAATTCCAGCAACTAATTTAGCTTCAGGGGTAACAGGGGTATTGCCTGTGGCTAATGGAGGAACTGGTTCGGCCACTCAAAATTTTGTAGATTTAACCACAGCGCAAACTATTGCAGGGACTAAAACCTTTAGCTCTGCTATTGCAGGTTCTATTACGGGAAATGCAGCAACAGTAACTAACGGTGTATATACTACCGATAAAATTAGTGCTTTGTCAGCTACTACTTCAGCAGAATTGAAAGGGGTAATTTCTGATGAAACAGGTTCAGGAGCATTGGTATTTGCTACTTCACCTACTTTAGTTACTCCAACTTTAGGGGTGGCTTCTGCAACAAGTGTCAATGGATTAACTCCAACGGCACTAACAACAGGATTTACCATCGCAGGAGGAAGTACCACTTCAAAAACATTAACAGTTTCAGGGGATGCTACAGTAAGTGGAACCAATACGGGAGACCAAACTACTATAACAGGTAATGCGGGTACAGCAACTAAATTAGCAGCAACCAAAAATATTAATGGTGTAGCATTTGATGGTAGTGCTGATATTACCGTTACAGCAGCAGCAGGAACGTTAACAGGAACAACACTTGCCTCTAATGTGGTAAGTTCAAGTTTGACATCTGTTGGAACCTTGGCTAATTTAACCGTTACTAATGCTATAGCAGGTTCTATTACTGGTAATGCTGCTACAGTAACAAATGGAATATATACCACTAGTAAAATAAGTGATTTGGCTGCGACTACTTCGGCAGAGTTAGCAGGAAAAATATCAGATGAAACAGGTTCAGGGGCATTGGTATTTGCTACTTCGCCAACTTTAGTCACTCCAACATTAGGAGTAGCTACAGCAACAAGTGTAGGATTCTCTGGTTCTACTTCAGGAACAGCAACTTTAGCTGCACCAGCAGTTGCGGGAACTACAACTATTACGTTGCCGTCAGCAACAGGAACATTAGCAACATTAACAGGAACAGAAACTTTAACGAATAAGACTTTAACGAGTCCTACAATGACCGCACCTGTATTAGGTACTCCTGCTTCAGGTACATTAACCAATGCAACAGGTTTGCCAATTGCAACAGGGATAAGCGGATTAGGAACCGGAGTAGCTACAGCTTTAGCAACACCATCGAGTGCAAATGTACTTGCTGCAGTAACAGACGAAACAGGAACGGGTTCATTAGTTTTTGCAACGAGTCCTACTTTAGTAACACCAGCTTTAGGAACTCCTTCTGCAGCAGTTTTAACTAATGCCACAGGTTTGCCATTGACAACAGGAGTAACTGGGATTTTACCAGTGGCTAATGGAGGAACCGGTTCAACTACTAAAAACTTTGTAGATTTAACTACGGCACAAACTATTGCAGGTGTTAAAACATTTAGTAGTGATCTTGTTGTAAATGGATTAAAAATAGGTAGAGGAACAGGCGATAACGGTCAAAATACAGCTTTAGGAAATAGTGCATTAGGAACAGGAACAGGAACCAGAAATACAGGTGTTGGGTATAATGCTTTAGGTAATTATGTCGGTACTTCATTTGATAACAACACCGCTGTGGGATATTCTAATTCAAATAACATTACCACGGGACAACAAAATACGGCTTTAGGAGCAGAGGCTCTTATGGCTGCAACGACTGCCAATAACAATACTGCCATTGGAGCACAATCCCTTTTAAGTGCAACGGGTTCAGGTAATACTGCTTTAGGTTATGCTGCAGGACAAATTATAACTACGGGTACTAATAACACTTTTGTAGGAAATGGAGCTAATGCAGGAATTGCAACAGCTACTAATGCAACAGCAATTGGAAATGGAGCTACCGTAACGGTTAGCAATTCAATCCAATTAGGAAATACATCTGTTACTTCTGTCAATACTTCAGGAGCAATTAGTTCATCTGCTGGGATTACAGGAACTCAATTAACGTCAACAGTGGCAACAGGGACAGCACCATTAGTGGTAACTTCAACCACTCCAGTAGCGAATTTAAATATTGGAGGTAATGCTGCTACAGCTACCAAATTTGCAGCTACCAAAAACATTAATGGAGTTGCATTTGACGGTAGTGCTGATATTACAGTTGCAGCAGCAGCAGGTACTCTAACAGGGACAACACTTGCTTCAAATGTAGTAAGTTCGAGTTTGACTAGTGTAGGAACTATTGCCACTGGAACTTGGAATGGTACAACGATTGCAATTGCTAATGGTGGTACAGGTCAAACTACTAAAACAGCTGCATTTGATGCCCTTTCACCAATGACAACTGCTGGGGATATTATTTATGGAGGTACAAGTGGTTCAGGAACCCGTTTAGGTGTTGGTTCAACAGGTCAGGTATTAACCGTTTCGTCAAGTGGCGCACCAGTTTGGGCCTCTGGGTCTGCTGTTATCTCAGTTAAAACAGCGGGTTATACTTTGACAACTTCTGACAAATACATTATTATGGGAACATCAGCGGCTACGGGTCAAACCTTTACATTACCAACAGCCACTGGAAATTCAGGTAAAGAGTTTATCATTAAAAATGTAAGTGCTTATAATGTAACTGTTACCACCACAGGATCGCAGTTAATTATTGTAGATAATGCTAATGCAAGTGCTACATCGGTTACTTTAGGAATTGATGCGTCAAACAACTGGATTAAGGTTATTACAGACGGAACAAGTTGGTATGCCTTTAGAGCCTTATTCTAATCTATATAAAAATGAAACAAGCGGTATTGATAATGATTTTGTGTTTTGTTTTCCTGAATGGGAAGGCACAAACAGGTATTGGTACCACTACACCAAGTGCTTCGGCAAAGCTAGAGATTTATGCCACTAATAAAGGGTTTTTGCCTCCTCGAATTGTATTGACGGCAGCAACAGATGTAATTACTATTCCTTCTCCAGCTACTGGTTTACTTATTTATAATACTTCGACGGCGGGTACTTCTCCTAATAATGTTGTGCCAGGATATTATTATTATGATGGTTCAAAATGGCAACGATTAATTAATCAACAGCCCGATGCAACGGTTGAGTTTAATCAATTAACTCCAACGACTTCTGGAGTGGTTTTTACCCCAAATACACCTGCAAGTAAAGATTATGTATATGTAAGTACAGTAGACAACAGTCAATGGACGTATAATGGATCAAGTTATGTAACGTATACCCCGCCAGCGAGCACACCATGGTATTTATCTGCAGGTACTTCTGATGCAGGTTCTAATAAGACAAGTGCTATTTATAGAACGGGGTATGTAGGAATAGGAATAGCTAGTCCAACAACATCCCTAGATGTCTCTGGAGGTGGTAAATTTTCAGGTACTTTAACAGGAGGAAATACAGCAACTTCAACATTGTCTGGATTTTCTGCTAATATGAATACACAGACAGGAACCACTTATACTCTATTAACCTCTGATAATGGTAAAATTATTACATTAAATAATGCTAGTTCAATTACAGTAACTGTTCCGTCTCTATTTGCTGGATTTAATTGTATGTTAATTCAATTAGGTGCTGGTCAAATTACCTTGACTGGTTCAAGTACCACAATTACAAATAGAAGTGGCTATACTAAATCAGGGGGGACTAATGCAATTGTTACTTTGATCGCAGTTAGTGCTACTACATTTATTTCAAGTGGAGACATGTCAAATTAATGAAAAAAATAATTATAGTCATATTATGTTGTGTTGTATTTGCAGAAAATGCTATTTCTCAAATCATAACCTCTAATTATCAAGGGGCTGTTTATTTGCCTACTTTTATAACAGGGGGGATGACTATACGATATGAAGTTTCTGATGCTAATTCGTATTCTGGATCTACAACTTTAACAGATTTGATGGGTAATGTTAATGCGGCTTTATATAATAATCCCACCTATACTTCTACAGGAACAAAATATTTAAATCTAAATAGTGGGGCTTCCACGTATCTACTCACCGGTAGTATTGGATCAACTTATAATGAGTCAGTATTTATGTGGGTTTACCCAACAGCTGATGGTGTCCTGTTGTCTGAACTTGGAGGTTCTGCAATAAATAGTGGGTGGCATGATTCCCAGATTGAAATGGTGGGTGGCACAATGAAGTTTTCTCTCTGGCCTTCCAGTGTAATTACATCTTCAGTAGCAACCCCTATAAATATGTGGCATTATGTAGGTTATACTTATGATGGAACTACTTTAACTGCATATGTAAATGGTACTATAGCAGGATCAATAAATGTTACAAGATCAGCTCCTGCAGATTTGTACTACGGAATAGGAGGATTAGAAGGAACCCATATGGGAAATGGAGGTTATGGTAATTTTAGGTTAAATGCGTTTCATTATTACAAAAGAGCTTTATCCTTAAATGAAGTGAAGTTGAATTATAACTCCACCCTTTCCAAATACCAAACACAGCCGTATAAGTATCTAAAAATAATTTCGGATTACTTAGCAAATTATAGAGCTGATTTTAAAAACCCTTCTTTTTATTCGTATACATTAGATGGGGATAAGTATTTTATTAATGATGGTGGAGGTGATATGTATGATGGTGGTAATTTTACTTCTCCATGGCTAAAATCGAATACGGCTTATACTAGCAGTGCTGGATCAATTACATCATTTCCTAATGCCATAGATTATAGTGTAATGTCTGCTGTTTCTGCACCAGTTGATAGTGATTTTTATTATCTTTCTATGGGGTATGCAAATAGTTCAACAACTTATCATCCCTTGACTGTGTTAGGCTCAAGAAGTACAACAGGAGCTCCTGTTGGTTTTCAAGTAGGAGGAAATTCTGGAGCAGATGGAACAGGGACTTTAGGATCGTCTCTCCTTTATAATGGTACAGTTATTAATGGATTTACAGTGTATGCATTCTATAGAGAAACTTATGGAGCAGGGGATCCTTCTCACTGTAATTTATTTATTTTATTAGGTCATCCGCAATGGGGTTCGGTATTTGGGACAATCAATAGTTTTGCTGACCCTGTTTCTAATGGAGGTAACGGAGCCTATTTTTATACATCTGGAGCAAGTACCGCTAATATATTAGCTATTCAAACACTATTGAGTAAATCATCCGGGGTACAAGTTACTGCTGCAGAATGCCAAACTATAGTAACTAATTATACTTTAAGAATTAAACAAGCTTTAGGATACTAAATGCAACTGAATAATATATGAAAAAATTATTAAATAGTATAGTTTTATTTGCTTTGTGTCATTCGATAAGTGCTCAAACGGGTATTGGTACGACTACGCCAAGTGCTTCTGCTAAGTTAGAAGTGGCGTCTACTACCCAAGGCTTTTTGCCGCCACGATTGGCTTTAACAGCAACTAATGCAGCTAGTCCAGTTACCTCTCCAGCAACAGGTTTAATTATTTATAATACTGCAACAACTGGTACATCACCTACCAATGTAATTCCGGGATACTATTATTGGAATGGTTCGGCTTGGATTAATATTATAGGTTCAAGTACCTCGAATACGATTACAGGTAATGGTACCACAAGTACAATTGCCAATTTTGGGTCTGTTATGAATGATCAAACGGGAGCTTATACATTAACCAATTCTGATAATGGAAAAGTGGTTACTATTAACAGTGCAACGGGTGTGTCTGTTACAGTACCGTCTTTATCAGTTGGGTTTAATTGCATGATTGTTCAAAAAGGCGCAGGTCAAGTAGCATTATCAGCCTCTGGAATTACCATTAACAATAGATATGGATTTACAAAAACAGCAGGGACCTATTCAATACTAACCTTGGTATGTATTTCTTCAGGTGTTTATATTTCATCAGGAGATATGTCAAATTGATAGTGATGAAAAAAATATTTTTTAGTATTAGTACATTGATGATTTGCCTGGTACAAGCGCAAGTGTTAACTCCTTTCCATGCTATTCAAAAACAACCTAAGGTACAATTTGATTATTGGGTGTATAGTACAGCAAGCACAGCCCCAGCGACTAAATCTGATATGGATTTACTATTCAGTACGGCTAATGGTACTACAACAATGGTTCAAAGTGGCAAAACTAATTCAGCTAGGATTTTGGATTGGCAATCCGTAGCAGAACTCAGTGCTATTGGTATTAATCTACCCAATACTGGAACTTATTTTGCACTTAAAATACAAGGTACTTTTATTCCACAAGAAACAGGGACTTATACTTTTACCATGGAATCGGATGATGCGAGTGATTTAACTATCGAAGGCACTTCTGTTATTGGAACCTATGCTGCGCAAGCTATTACGGCCTTGGGGACACATACTGGAACAATTAGTTTGGTTGCTGGAAAATCCTATTCATATACAATAAGAATGCAGCAAGGTAATGGTGGCTTTGGTTTAAGATTTTATTGGAGATCACCTTTACAAAATTCGGCTCCAAGTTCTTACACAAGTGTACTCCCTGCCAATACTTATTTTCAAAGTTGGAAACAAAATTTACAAGAATTAGTTTCAAGTCCAGATATGGATGGCACCACTGCTGCCAAAGCGGCTCCCAATGCAAAGTATATTCAAACGGCTTTTAGTAATTATACCGATGGGGTGTATTGGATAAACCTTCCTTATGTAGGACCAACTCAATTGTATTGTTTATTAAATAGCGCAGTAGATGGAGGAGGTTGGATGATGATGATGAAAGCAACTCGAGGGACTACATTTCCTTATTCCAGTAGTTATTGGACAGCTATAAATACGTTAAACCCAGCTAATACGAATCGTAATGATGGGGATGCCAAATTTGATGCCATGAATTATTATTATGCCAAAGATATTATGGCCTTGTGGCCTGATATTCCTTGGAATTATGGTTCAAGTACAACTGGAGGAAGTGTGAATACCAGCGGATCGTATAATGTATGGTGTTGGCTACAAAATAATTTTAATAACGGAATTCGAATAACTCCTATCAATTTTTTTACTTCAGCAAGTAATTTATTTTTTGGAGATGCTAGTAATTTTGCAGGAAAAGGGACAGCATTTTCGTCTCAGGTAGATGTACGTTTTTATGGATTTAATTATGCAGGAAATGCCACAGGAGCGAATAGATGGGGTTTTGGATGGAATGAAAATGGAGGAGGATTATATCCTAACGGAGATCAGGCATCCAATGATGTATACACAGGAATAGGTATGGCAGCGGGGAGTTATTCAGCAGGAGACTATATAAGCTGCTGTCAAAATATATTAGGAATCAATCGTACAGCAAGAGTTGAAATTTACATTCGATAATATGAAAAAGATTTATCTGTTAGTATTGTTTTTAGGTTTTTTTGGGACTGCCCAAACCGGCATTGGAACTACCACACCCAATGCTTCGGCAAAATTAGAAGTATATGCAACTAACAAAGGTTTCTTGCCTCCAAGAATTGCCTTAACAGCAACGACAGATGCTACTACTATTGCTTCTCCTGTTGCAGGTTTGCTAATTTACAATACGACCACCACGGGAACAGCTCCTAATAATGTAGTGCCTGGTTATTATTATTGGAACGGAACCAATTGGATTCAAATTGCAGGAGGACTTGTAATAGATGCTACTAAGACGGCTAGTTTTAGTTTAGCTACTACCGATAATAATAAACTTTTTTTTATTAGTTCATCTTCAACAGTTACGGTTACAGTTCCTACTTTGCCAGTAGGATTTAGCTGTCAATTGATACAAACAGGTGCTGGGACAATCACTTTAGCAGGTTCAGGGACTACTTTAAACTCGGCCAGTGGGCTAAGCACACGAACAACAAATAGCGTGATTGGTCTAGTGATGAATAGTACGGCTGTAGGCTATGTTTTTGGAGATACTATTTATTAATGAAAAAAAAGCTTTACATACTATTGCTTGTTTTTTGTTCAGTTAGTTTGAATGCGCAATCGGCATTTCAAAATTTAGCGGTGAAAAAACCGCAACTCCCTACCACTTACTCATTTAAATATACAGGCGCGATACAACAATTTGTAGTGCCAAACCGAGTTACTTCTATTCAAGTAAATGCCATAGGTGCCAAAGGAGGAACAGGAAGCAGAGGACAAATAGGAGGAGCAGGTGCCAATATCATCACAACATTAAATGTTACTCCAGGGCAGATTTTGTACATTGTAGTTGGAGGTTTTTCGGGCCAATCAGCCACTGCTAAATATGGATTTGGAGGGAATGGAGGTAGTGGGACGAATTATGGAGGTGCTGGCGGAGGGTTATCAGGAGTGTTTACGTCTATTACTCCAGCCACTTCAAATGCATTAGTTGTTGCAGGAGGGGGAGGAGGAGGAACTGGAATAATCACAGGAAGCGATTATACTGGAGGAAATGCAGGAAATACTTCCAATGGAACGGCTAGTAATGGGAATGAACCAGTAGCGTCGCAAAATGCTTACATTACTAATGGAAGATATCAATACGGATATGCTGCTACTACTACCAATGCAGGGAGTGGAGGAGAACCGTATGATGTAATGACAGGAACGAGAGGAGCTAATGGTAGTGATATTGCCGGCGGGAGTGGTGGTACTGATGGTGGAATTGGCACATGGAATGGTGCTGGAGGTGGCGGTGCTGGATTTTATGGCGGCGGCGGCGGTGCTGGAGGTGGTGGCGCAACAGGTGGTGGCGCAGGTGGATCAACTAAATCTGCTTCTGGGATCTATTCATTTAGCACAATGAACTCCTTGGGAGATGGAAGTGTTACTATTACCTGTTTATCAAATTCAGGATTGGTGTTGAATTTAGATGCAGGAAATACATCCAGTTATAGTGGTGCAGGTTATACATGGAATGATTTGACAGGTATATCCTCTAATGTTACTACAACTTCTACAAGCTATAACTCTACGAATGCGGGGAATATTTCATTTGATGGAAGTGCTAGTTATGCCGATTTTACAGCAAATATAGGAACTACGAATGTGGTAACCGTTGAGATGTGGACGAAAACAAATTCTTTAAAGGCACCTACTGGTGCTATGTATTTTAGTTTAGGATTCTATGATGTTTGGACCTCTGGAGGTAATATTGGTTACAATAGCGCTGCGGGCGATTTATACGGTATAACTAGCGCACAGGTGAACTATTTAGGCATTGAGGGTTATTGGAAGCATTTGGTTTTTGTGATGAATTCGGGGTCTGTTGCTAGTAATAAAATATATGTGAATGGAGTGAGTCAGTCTTTATCACAAATACAAGGAACACCCAATGCTGCAAATGCAACTTTTAATGGGGGTGTTGGAAGAATTTCGAGTTGGCGCAATGATTTGGGTTGGTTAATGAATTTTCAATTGTCAAATTTCAAGATTTATAAAAGAGAGTTAACACAACAAGAAATCACAAACAATTACAATACATACCGTGCTAAATTTTATGCTGATTTTGATGGGTTAAGTCCAAGTACTGCGTCGAGCAGTGCCTATCAAATAAAAAAAGATTATCCCAGTTCAACGGATGGTTTTTATTGGATAAAAAACGCCAACATCAATGGAGGAGTGCCGTTTAAAATTTATGCCGATATGACTACCAATGGTGGTGGATGGACCTTGATCATGAAAAACTCCTCTAATTCGGTTTGGTCTTATGCCAATGCAATTGCGTACAATACAGCCATTCCATTTACGGCTAACTCCGATATAACAAGTACTTCTACGGCAAGTTACTCTATTATTGGTTGGGCCGATTATATAAAACAAAGTACAAGTGGTTTTCAATATATGATTGATGCCAGTACAAGAGGAAGTTATGGAGGTATTTGGACTGCTAATGGAAATTATAGTTTTGTAAATACCAACAATACGCAAACGAATGTAACACTCAACACAAAATTTGGTAATTGGAGTTATGTTGCCAGCAATAATGGTATGGCGCAAAGAATGCCTTGGTATAGTTCCACAACCGGTGCTGGCACAGGATTTATCACTTTATCTGATGGCACAGGAAACTGGTGGGGAACCATGTTGTCTAATAATAGTTATTATTCACCTTCTCCTTGGATTAGTGATGCAGGAACAGGAGGGACGGCAAATCAAAACCCTGGAATTATATGGTACTGGGTACGATAAATTTAATGAATATGGTAAAGTTTTTTAAAAAAATAGATATAAGGGAATGGCTATTACTACTAATTTTAATTTCATTTCAAAGTATTGCTCAAACCGGCATCGGTACTGCCACACCCAATGCTTCGGCAAAATTAGATGTGTATGCTACCAACAAAGGTTTTTTACCACCGCGTGTAACCTTGACAAGTGCAACGGATAATACAACCATTGCCTCACCTGCTGAAGGATTGTTAGTCTATAATTTAGGTTCGGTAGGATTACTAGCTGGCTATTATTATTGGAATGGGGCCAATTGGGCTACCATTGCTACTGCGAGTTTGGCGGGGACTGGAGTGACAGCAACTAATTTAGTCAATTTATATTCAAAAGGATATTCTACAGCTGCAGGAGATATTGCCAATACAAGTGGGTATTCGTTTACAGTACCCGTTTCGGGAAGGTATTTATTCGATTTTTCCTCGTCTAGTTATGCTAGTGGAGCAGTGGCAACATTGAGTTTTAAAGTAAGACAGGGAACTACAGATATAGGAACTGATGCACAAACAGGACTAAACAATACAGTACACGTAGAGTATAATGGAAAGGTAGAAGTAAACCTGCAAGCGGGAACTACTTATAATGTGATTGTTACTACAACTGGAAATAGAGATTCTGGTGATTATGACAGGGTATATATGAAACAAGTTTCAGGGAATTTACCTATTAATCAATATACAATAGGAGATGTTAAGACAGGAATGCAATCAGCAGATCATAATGGCTGGATCAAACTAGATGGAAGAGCAAAATCAAGTTTATCTTCTACACAACAAACCCAAGCTACATTGTTAGGTATTGGAACAAATTTACCCAATGCAACAAATGCATTTTTGGTACAAAATGGCACTACATTAGGAAGTTTGAGTGGTAGTAATTCAAAAATAATTGCACAAACAAATTTACCCAATATCAATTTTCCAACTGCAACTACTTCAACCAATGGAGATCACTCGCATTATTTTAATAGGCCTAATGGAGATCAGAGTTATAGTAATGGATCAGGAAATACATGGTGGGGCGGTTCTTGGGGGAGTACTAACTGGACATCTACAGCAGGTGCACACACTCATACAGTAACTGTTTCATCAGGCGGTAGTGGTACAGCATTGGATATTACACCTCAAAGTTTATCCGTTACTACTTTTATTTATTTAGGGAACTAATATTAAGATTATATGGAACAATATCTTCGATTTTTACTTTTTATTTTTTTTAGTGGTAGTCTTATTGCTCAAACCGGTATTGGTACCACCACACCCAATGCTTCGGCAAAATTGGACGTGTATGCCACAAACAAAGGGTTCCTTCCTCCACGTGTTACTTTGACAAGTGCAACGGACAATACAACCATTCCTTCTCCTGCCGAAGGCCTTTTGGTGTATAACAATGGAAATAATTCAGGCTTAGTTGCCGGCTATTATTATTGGAATGGAGCCAATTGGGCAACTATTGCAACCTCCACAGGATCAGGTGTTATGTCGGCTGACTTAACAAAAATATATGATGGCGTTGCAAATGCCGCTACCATTAATGGAACTGGTGCCACTTTCACAGTACCTACATCGGGTACCTACTTATTTGATTTTTCTTGTGGCGCAACAAATGGGAATGGTACGGTAACCTTAAATTTTTATGTTAGAGATGGTTCAACAGTATTAAAATCAGATATGCAAACAAGTTATAATAATAACGTACATGCTGAATATAATGGAAAAATTGAAGTGAATTTAGTTGCAGGTAAAACATATAATGTATTGGTTAGTGCTACTTCTGGGGGTGTTTATAGTAATGATTATTGTCGCGTTTATATGAAACAAATGTCAGGCAATATCCCTATTAATGGACAATCTGTGGAATATGGTATTGCAAGATTTTCAGGAGCAGATGGAGGTTCCTTGGCTGCAGGGACATTGGTTAGTTTTGATGCCGCTGCCGCTGGTAATTTAGCATGGAGTGGCAATAAGTTTACCTTAAAAGCCAATAAAACCTACGAATTAGAATCTAGTTTAGCCGTTTATTTAAGTAGTGGTGGAGTTGGAGGAAGATTTCAAATTTATGATTATACAAATTCTGTATCACTAGCCAATGGTTTGTTTATGTCACAAAATGGAGCAGGTACAAATAATCCAAGTGCCAATTCGCCAATGAAAGGAATAGTAACCCCAGCTACTGATATTCAAGTGGGCATTCGTTTATTAGATTATTATGGACCTGCAGGCCCAGGTATTATTGGGAGTACGTCATTTACTGGAACACAATCGTCACCTAATGCTTCTTATTTTATGGTTCAACAAATTGGCTCCTCTGCAATCATTAATCCTTGGACGCTTGCAGGTTCAAATACCTACAATATGACAGGGAATGTGGGTATAGGGACAAATGCTCCAACTGAAAAATTGGAGGTTAGTGGAAATGTAAAAGCCACGAATTTTTTAGGGACCGCAACTGCAGCTTTGTCTGCGCCTACTAATATTACTTATGGAGAAATTGACGTTCCACAAAATCTTGCTGTAGGTTCTGGTTTTGTGGACCTTGCAAATATACCATTACCAAGTGCTGGAAAATATAAAATAACCTTTGCGGTTAGAGGATCTGTTACTACAAATGCTACGCTTTCGGTATTACTATTAAGAAATGGTTCAAATGCTCAGGTTTCGGGTACTGAGGCGATGCCTATATATAATGCAGCTGGTGTTCAAAATACTTGTACACAGGTTAGTGTTATTACAACCACTGCTGCAGAAACATACAAATTGTCTGTTTGGACACAAGCAGGAACAGGAAGTTTTAATGTAATTAATGACGGTAATGGTCGTTCAAAAGTGCTGTGGGAAAAAATTCAATAGACAGGAATAATTATCAGGTTGTTGAAACAGTACAAGTTTTATAAAGTAGATATGAAAAAGATTTTATTAGTTTTATTGGTGTCAATTCAGGTATTCGCCCAAACCGGGATTGGCACCACCACACCCAATGCTTCGGCAAAACTAGATGTGTATGCTACGAACAAAGGGTTTTTACCACCACGATTGACCTTGACTAGTGCTACAGATGCGACTACCATTGCCTCACCAGCGGAAGGCTTGTTAGTCTATAATTTAGGGTCTGTGGGGTTGCAAGCGGGCTATTATTATTGGAATGGTGCGAATTGGGCTACCATTGCTACGGCTACTTCTGCAGGTAATGGGGTAACTAGTATGGATATGGTAAAGTTATATTCAAAGGGATATTCAACAGCTGCGGGAGACATTGCCAATGCTAGTGGGTATTCGTTTACTGTACCCGTTTCTGGAAGGTATTTATTTGATTTTTCAAGTACTGGGTTTAGTAATGCAACAATAACTTATAAAGTGAGACTAGGCACAACAGATATTAGTACCGATGCACAAACCAGTGTTAACAATAGTGTGCATGTTGAATACAATGGGAAAGTAGAAGTAAACCTGCAAGCGGGAACTACTTATAATGTGATTGTTACCACAACCGGGAGTAGAGATTCGGGGGATTATGACCGAGTATATTACAAAATGGTAGCAGGAAATTTACCTGTAACGGGACAAACGGTAGATTATGCCATGGCATCCTTATCTGCCAATCAAACCATTGCTGCTGTTGGTAATGTTCTATTTAATACGATTCAAGGTGCTGGCATTACTTTGAATAATGGTGGATTTAATTTGATTGCCAATAAAACCTATAAATTAGAAGCTGCAGTAGGTGGTAGTTCCACAGGCTATATTTATTATGCATGGGTGGACGCTTCTAATACGATTATAAGTGGTGGAAGTGTTGGCTCTGTAATGAAAGCAGGTGCGGCATTTACGGATGGTCCACAAGATAAAGCGGTTGCTTATTATACTCCAACGGCAAACACGACAGTTTATTTACGTGTCTTATCCATTTCAGGATCTTCAGTAGCGTATACTGCTACAGGTACACCCGCTTTTTCAAGCACTTGGGCAAGTATTGCACAAATTGGCTCTTCTGCGATTATCAATCCATGGACACTTTCAGGCAATAATACGTATAATACAACAGGTAAAGTAGGTATAGGAAATACAGCCCCTAACGCCACTTTAGATGTAAGAACTACGCCTACAAGTACTACTGACCCAGGCGCTGGATATATAGGTGTTGGGACCACCACAACAACAGCTTCTACGGCTGGTGCTGGTGCAATTAGGTATAATACCACAAGTGGCTTAATAGAATTTAGCAATGGTAGCAGTTGGCAATCACTTGCGCCTGGCAATACACCCATGTATGCTCAATTTAGTAGTAATGCCGGGCAATACTTTAATGCGATTGGCACTAAAATGCTTTTTCAAGTGACTAATATTAATGTAGGTTCCATGTCTAATTCAAGCAATGGAACTATTTATTTACCAGCGGGTCGTGTATACAGAGTAGACTTAAATTTAGGTTGGGCCAATGTGGGTTGGTCAAGATTTGCCATTTATAATGCTTCTAGTGGAGCACAACTTTCACAAACTGCTCATGTTGAAGGGGGAAGTGGTTATTATATTGGTACAGGAATCACATCTTGTTTTATTAATACGAGTTCAGGCGCCATTAATATTGAAGCAAGATTTGTAGCCCCTTTGAATTCAAATTCATTATTTGGAGACACGGGGAATGGTGGAAATTATCCTTCTTTAACTATTCAAACAGTAGATTAAATTTAAATTTTATGAAGCAGAGAATTTTTAGAATCATAGTATTATTAATCTTTTTTCAAAATGGATTTGCCCAAACCGGTATTGGTACGACCACGCCGGATGCCTCCGCTAAACTGGATGTAACGGCCACGAATAAAGGCTTTTTGCCACCCCGTGTAACATTAACGAGTGGCACTGATAATACAACCATTCCAAACCCTGCGACAGGCTTATTAATTTACAATACTGGCACAAATGTGGGCCTTGCCGCTGGCTATTATTTTTGGAATGGTAACGCTTGGGCGACCATTGCAACCGCTGGTGGTAGTGGTAGTTTTGCCGCGTCTTACATGAGGGGGTCAAGAACCGCATCACAATCCATGACGGTAAATGATGCAGTTACTTTTTCAAGTATTGACAATACTGCAGGACAAGATATTTCTTTAAATACAACTTCCGGAAAAATAACGTTAACTGCTGGAAATACGTATAGATTAATAGGTGCTGTTCCTGGTTTTAGTGGTAGTAGACCTTCATTTAGTTGGTATAATGAAACTACAGGCGCATACATAGGGAGTGCGGCAAATGCATACGGTCCTAGTGATGCAGCAGGAAATGGAGCATCTGGTGGTATAGCTGAAGTGATTCTTAAACCAAATGTCAACACGGTAGTATATTTGAAATTGGCAAGTGTTCTAAATTCGACAAGCACTGGTTCAATTACAACTGGGAATGGAGACTTTTTAGGAGGGTCAGGATATCCTTGGTTTGAAGCACAAGTTATTTCTGGTAATGCTCCAGTGACTGGACAAAGTGTGGATTATGTTTCGGTAATGCTAACAACAGATCAATCAAATTCTATAGCTGGACAAAATGTCAAATTTCAGACTATTCAATCGGGGAATATCCCTTATGATACTAGTACAGGCAACTTTTCATTAACTGCAGGTAAAACTTATATGCTTTCTGCTCTTGCAAGTTTAAATGGAACTAGTCCAGCAGGATCCGCTTTGGATATAATATGGCGAACAGCCGACGGGGTAAATATTGGGCCTTATGGATCACTAATTAGTGCCAATACCAATATAAATTTTTCTGGCCAAGGCGTAGTTGATTATATTTATACTCCTTCAAGAAACACAACAGTTTCTTTGTATATTAGTTATGTGGGTAATTCTACAACTGTATTAAGATCATATAGTACTAATGCAACAATCACGCAAATAGGCTCCTCTGCCATCGTAAATCCTTGGACTCTATCAGGAACGAATACTTACAATACAACAGGAAATGTGGGCATTGGAACCTCATCTCCATCCGCTTCCGCTTTATTGGATTTAACAAGTACTTCTCAGGGCTTATTGCCACCACGTTTGCCCTTAACCGCAAAAAGTGGAACATCTTCTCCTATTGCTTCTCCTACCACGGGATTGATCGTTTACAATACGGCATCAGCTGGTACAGGTGTTGATGCGGTCACACCGGGCTATTACTATTTTAACGGAACCATTTGGACCAGAATGGATCCAGAGGGATGGTCTACATCAGTACCAATTACAATAGGAGCAACTATTACAGCACCTACAAAAGGACCGACTAGTATTGATTATGTAAAATATAGGAATATTGTCGGTAAGGAATATGAAATGGAATATAATTATCTTCAAACATCAGCTGGTTCAGGTGGAAACGGAGATTATTTAATTAGTTTGCCTTCAGGTTTGCAATTCGATTTTACTTATCCTGGACAAGTTGCATACACTGGTGCAGAAGGTTATGATGCCATAAAAAATAGAATTACTAGTTCAACAGGAGACATTTTATTGCCTGGTTATCATAATTCAATTACAATAGTCCCATACAATGCTACTCAATTTAGGGTTCATCTAAATAATTGGGGTAGTTTAGGTTGGTATTTTTTTAGATATGGAGCTTATACAATGTCTAGCTCAAATGGATTTAAGATAAATTTTAGAATTAAAGTCCTTTAATTTTGTCATACAGCTTTATTTCCATTGCACGACTTTTTTTAAAAAGAATTCAAAAGAGTAGCTATTAACTATTTTTGAACCAACAACCAACAACCAATAACTGACAACCAAAAAGTAGTATCTTTGTATAGAATCCAATCACGAGTTACGATGACAATAGTACAATACTATAGAAAAAAAGCAATCCTGTTCTTGTTGTTTTTATTTTCTTTCTTTCCTGCTTTGGCACAAGATAATCCGAATGCTGCCCTTTTGGCTACTACTAAAATAGATTCCTTGTATCGAGAAGATCAATTCTATATTGGGGTTACTTATAATGTGTTAAAAAATGCGCCAGCCGGTTTTTCCAATGATAAATTTTCTACGGGATTTTCAGCAGGTTTCTTGAGGGATATGCCTATTAATAAAAACAGAAATCTAGCGATTGCTCCAGGAGTAGGACTTACCTTTAATAATTACAGTCAAAATATAGGGATAACAGCTACTAATGGAACTCCTGTGTATACTATTTTGACCGACCCTGCTAGTTACTCGAATAATAAATTTTCCCAACTCTTTGTAGACGTTCCTTTAGAGTTCAGATGGCGAGGGTCTACTTTTGAAAATCACAATTTTTTCCGTATTCATGCGGGAGTTAAGCTGAGTTATTTGCTTTACGATCGTTCGGTACTTAGAAGTGGTTTAGGCGATTCAATTATCAGCAGTAATCCCGATTTTAATAAATTACTTTACGGAATGTATGCGGCGGCAGGTTATGGGGGAGCCAATCTCTATATTTATTATGGACTAAATCCTATTTTCAAAACGGCTCAAATAGCCGGCACAAAAGTCGATGCCAAGTCTTTAAATATTGGACTTATCTTTTATATTTTATAGTTCCAAAGCCTGAATTCGAAAAGAAGTACTATTTTTGATAAACAAAATTATAAAATGAGCTTGCTCGCTTTTCGAATTTATGAACTTATCCATCCAAAATTGTATTACAGCACTCCAAGCTGAATTTGTTGGCCATGCAACACCAGCCACAATTGATGCAATCGCTATTGATAGTCGCTCTTTACAAAACACTGCGACTACTTTGTTTTTCGCTTTGGTGGGACCTAATAATGATGCTCATTTTTACATCAAAGATTTAATCAGCAAAGGGGTTCAAAATTTTGTAGTGACTCATATTCCCGAAGATTGTCAAGGCAAAGCCAATTTTTTGATTGTCCAAAACACCTTGGTAGCCCTACAACAATTAGCCAGTTACTATCGTTCATTATTTCATTTTCCAATCATTGGAATAACGGGAAGTAATGGCAAAACCATTGTAAAAGAATGGCTTAATTTTGTATTAAGTCCTGAATATACGATTATTCGAAGCCCTAAAAGCTATAATTCACAAGTAGGCGTTCCGTTGTCAGTCATCGCAATCAATGAACAACATAATTTCGGCATTTTTGAAGCTGGAATTTCGACCGTTTCCGAAATGGAAAAGTTGGAACCTATAATTCGACCAACCATCGGTATATTGACAAATATTGGGTCTGCACATGATGAAGGGTTTGCCAATACCAATGAAAAAATAAAAGAAAAATTACGTCTTTTTGATCATGCTCAGATTCTCATTTATCCTAAAAGTGATGCCGTTGATTCGTTGATTCGTCCAGAATTAAAAACGGTTTCTTGGAGTTTTTACGATCCTTCGGCCGATGTTTTAGTGAGCCAAAAACGAATGGGAACCAATACCATTTTAAATATTACTCAAAAGAAAGAAGATTTTGATATTACAATTCCATTTCAAGATGAGGCATCGATAGAAAATGCGGTTTCGTGTGTATTGGTTTTATTGTATTTAAAATATGATTTTGCTGTAATCCAAAATCGAGTAGCACAATTGTATCCCGTTGAAATGCGATTGAAATTGAAAGACGGAATCAATAATTGCAGTTTGATTGACGATAGTTATAGTGCCGATTTTCAGTCGTTGAAAATTGCGTTGGATTTTTTGGAGAGTCAAAAACATTCCAGTAAAAAAACAGTAATTCTATCCGATATTTTTCAAAGTGGTTTGACTAATAACGAATTGTATGCAAGAGTTGGCCAGTTGATTGTTGCTAATAAAATTAGTCGTATCATTGGAATTGGCCCTATTATTTCTCAGTTCCAAAATCAATTCGAGAACTGTATAACCTTCGAGACTACTGCTGACTTTTTATCGCAAATAGAACAATTGCATTTTGAAAACGAAACCATCTTAATCAAGGGTGCGCGTAGTTTTCAGTTTGAAAAAATTGTTTTTGCCTTAGAGGAGAAAACGCACGAGACCGTTTTAGAAATTAATTTGAATGCCATCAGTCATAACTTGAATTTCTACAAATCCAAAATGAAACCAACTACCAAAATGATGGTGATGGTAAAAGCATTTGGTTATGGCAATGGCGGATTTGAAATTGCTAAATTGTTAGAACATCATAAAGTAGATTACTTAGGGGTGGCTTTTGCCGATGAAGGAATAAGTCTTAAAAATGCAGGAATCCAATTGCCTATTATGGTTTTGAATCCAGAATCGACGAGTTTTTCGGCCATTATTCAACACCAATTAGAACCCGAAATTTATAGTATAAAAGGACTAAAGGCCTTTCTTAAAATAGCCGAACAAAAAAACTTACACCAGTTTCCTATCCATATCAAGTTGGATACAGGAATGCACCGATTGGGTTTTGAGGCCAATACAATTGGCGAACTGATTACTACTTTAAAAGGCAATCAGCGCGTTGTAGTAAAAAGTATTTTGTCGCACATGGCAACAAGTGATGCCGAAGAGCACCAACAATTTTCGGTATCACAAATTCGTTTGTTTGATGAATTGTCAACCCAATTAATGCGTGAGTTAGATATTCAGCCCATACGCCATATTTTGAATACATCTGGTATTAGTAATTTTCCACAAGGACAATTTGATATGGTGCGTTTAGGGATTGGATTGTACGGAGTCTCCAATGATAGTGAAGAACAAAAATACTTGGAGAATGTGAGTACATTGAAGTCGGTAATTTCTCAAATCAGAACCATTCCTGCAGGAGATAGTGTAGGTTACGGTCGTCGATTTATGGCTGAAAAACCCACTCAAGTCGCTACCATTCCTATCGGGTATGCGGATGGGATTTCGCGGCTTTGGGGTAATGAAGTAGGTTACGTTACCATTAATAAACAAAAAGCGCCTATTTTGGGTAGTGTGTGTATGGATATGTTGATGGTCAATGTTACAGGTATAGATTGTGCTGAAGGAGATGCAGTTGTTGTTTTTGGTGAAAGCCCAACCGTTATAGAAATGGCTCAAAAAACACAGACTATTCCGTATGAGATTTTAACCAGTATTTCACAACGGGTAAAACGAGTTTTCTATAGAGAATAAATAATTAAATAAAAATACTATGGGATTTTTTACAGATTTTAAAGCCTTTTTAATGAAAGGCGAAATCGTCAACTTAGCTACTGCGGTTATTGTTGGGGGTGCTTTCGGGAAAATAGTGACTTCGTTTACGAATGATGTTTTGATGCCTCCTATTGGGTTACTTTTAGGAAAGGTGGACTTTAAAAATCTCAAATTAGTGTTGCAAGATGGTGTTCCTGCGGTGGTAGAAAACGGAGTCCAAAAATCAAAAGCTATTGCGGAAGTTACTTTAAATTACGGCGCTTTTATCCAAACTATTTTTGATTTTGTAATCATTGGTTTCTGTATTTTTATTGTATTGAAGGCCTATGAAAAAGCCCAAGAAAAAATTAAAAAAGAAGACGAACCCAAACCGGTCAAAGGCCCAACCCAAGAACAATTGCTTACTGAAATCAGGGATTTGTTGAAAAACAAATAGCATTGTTATAAATTTAACAATTTGTTATTTTTTGTGAACACCCTTGTTTCCAGTTTAGTATTGGTTACTTTTGCCAAATAATAATACAATTCAATAATAAAGATATAATGAGAATAGCAGTAGTAGGTGCTACCGGAATGGTAGGCGAAATAATGTTAAAAGTATTAGCAGAGAGAAATTTTCCTGTAACGGAGTTAATTCCTGTAGCTTCAGAAAAATCAGTAGGTAGAGAAATTGATTTTAAAGGAAATAAATACAAAGTAGTGGGATTGCAAACTGCTGTAGATATGAAAGCAGATATTGCTTTATTTTCTGCAGGAGGGGGTACTTCATTAGAGTGGGCTCCAAAATTTGCGGCAGCTGGAACCACAGTAATTGATAACTCATCGGCTTGGAGAATGGATCCAACTAAGAAATTAGTAGTTCCTGAAATCAATGCAGGCGAATTAACTAAGGAAGATAAAATTATTGCAAATCCAAACTGTTCGACTATCCAAATGGTTTTGGCTTTAGCGCCTTTGCATAAAAAATACAACATCAAACGTATCATCGTTTCTACCTACCAGTCAATTACTGGAACGGGAGTGAAAGCGGTACAACAATTCGAAAACGAATGTGCTGGTGTTGAAGGCGACATGGTGTACAAATACAAAATCAACAGAAACTGTATTCCACAATGTGATAGTTTTGAAGACAATGGGTACACTAAAGAAGAAATGAAATTAGTGAACGAAACTAAAAAAATCTTAAGCGATAATAGTATTGCTGTTACTGCAACTGCGGTTCGTGTGCCTGTAGTAGGTGGACATAGTGAAGCTTTGAATGTAGAGTTTACTAATGATTTTGATGTAAATGAGGTGAGAACTATTTTAAGCCAAACGGACGGAGTAGTAGTTCAAGATAATTTAGACACATTTACTTATCCAATGCCACGATATGCAGAAGGTAAAAATGAAGTTTTTGTAGGTAGAATTCGTCGTGACGAAAGCCAACCCAATACGTTAAACATGTGGGTGGTTGCTGATAACTTAAGAAAAGGAGCGGCTACAAACACCATCCAAATTGCAGAGTACTTAATTGCTGCTCAATTGGTGTAAGTAGTTCTATAATTACTAATTAAACCATTTACGATTTAGATAATTCTGAATTGTAAATGGTTTTTTTTTTAGGTTTCATTACCTTTGTTCTAATGAAACAAAATCAATTCTTTATTCGGTTTTTCTTTTTGCAGGCACTATTAATTTCTATAGTTGCACAAGCACAAAATGTAGTTTCTGGAACAGTAACCGATTCTAATAATAAAGCGCTTCAAGGCGTGTCAATTTATATTCAAGAACTTCAAAAAGGAACGCTTTCAGATGCCAATGGAAATTATAGTTTGACTAATTTGCCTAACGGAAATGTTTCGATTTCTTTTGCTTTAATGGGTTACGGAACTCAGAACAAAACGATTGTAAACGCACAACGTCAAAATCGATTGGACATACACTTAGAACCTACTATTTTTCAAATGGATGAAGTTGTGGTTGCTACAGCATTCAACAAGTTACAATCACAAAATGTGATGAAAGTAGAACATGAAACCATTAAAAATTTAACTCGAAAAGGAACTGCTACGTTAATAGAAGGACTGGCAACTATTCCTGGAGTGGCTCAAGTTTCAACTGGGACATCCATTGGAAAACCCGTAATTAGAGGATTAAGCGGCAATAGAGTTTTGGTTTATTCACAAGGTGTACGAGTGGAAAATCAACAATTTGGGGACGAACACGGACTGGGGTTGAATGATGCAGGAGTAGAGAGTGTCGAAATTATTAAAGGGCCTGCTTCTTTGCTGTATGGTTCAGACGCTTTGGGAGGTGTGCTGTATTTTAATCCGGAAAAATTTGCCAATGCCAATACGTTTAAGGCTAATTTTAGCCAAAAAATGTTTGCTAACACTTTGGGCAGTAATTCGTCTTTGGGAGTAAAAACGTCAACTGAAAATTGGAAATTGATAACGCGAGGGACGTACAATACCCATTCTGATTATGCAACTTCAGGAGGAGAACGAGTAACAAATACCCGTTACCAAGAAAAAGATTTTAAAACAGGAATTGGGTATAGCAACGCTTCCTTTTCTTCGGTTCTGCGATACAATTATAACCATCTGGATTTAGGAATTCCAGAGAACGGTATCGCCGAACAAAGTAGCAGTAAAAGTGTGTTGTATCCAAAACAGGCGGTTGCCAATCATTTAGTAAGTGTAAACAGCGTTTTCTTTTTCAAAAAATCAAAATTGGATCTAGACTTAGGGTATATCTCCAATGACCGAAGCGAATTTCAAAATAGCACTATTGCCAATTTGAAAATGAAATTGAATACCTTCAATTACAATGCGAAGTATTACCTGCCTTCTTGGAACAAAATAGAAACTATTATTGGTATTCAAGGAATGCGTCAAACCAATACCAATTCAGGAGAAGAGTATTTGATTCCAGATGCTTTGACTCGAGATTTTGGAGTTTTTGGCACGGCTAATTACGAATGGAAATCAAATGTTATTCAAGCTGGGCTGCGCTTTGATACTAGAAGTATTAATACCCAAACACAGGCTGCTTTTGTAGCTATTGAAAAAAAATATACCAGTTGGAATGCTTCTTTGGGATATAAAACAAGCTTTACAGATCATTTTATTTTTAGACTGAATGTAGCTTCTGGATTTAGAGCGCCCAACTTAGCAGAGCTTACTTCCAATGGGATTCACGAAGGGGCAAATCGCTACGAAGTAGGTAATGCCAATTTAAAAACGGAACAAAATCTCCAAACCGATTTGAATTTGGAATACCAAACCGATCATGTAGAATTTTTTGTCAACGGATTCTATAATCATATTGCAAATTATATTTATCTGTCACCAACAGGCAATCAATTTACAAATTCAGGGGTAGTTAATTTTATCCAAGTGTACGATTACATTCAAAATAACGCCAATCTTTATGGAGGAGAAATAGGTTTGCATTTTCATCCGCATCCATTGGATTGGTTGCATTTTGAGACGAGTTTTGAAACGGTAACAGGTAAAAAAGAAAATTCAGACTATTTGCCTTTGATTCCGGCAAATAACTGGAACAATACTCTTCGCTTTGAGCTGAATGATATCAATTGGATGAAAGAAAGTTTTGCTACGATTAGTTTGTCTTCGACATTCAATCAGAACCAAGTGAGCGGTTTTGAAACGAGAACGGGAGGATATAGTATTTTAAATCTTGGACTAGGAGGGGCGCTTCATTTTGGAAAAACAAAAGTTGAAGTCAATTTGAATGTAAATAATAGTACTGATAAAAAGTATATTGCTCACCTGTCCCGACTTAAAACAGACGGTATATCTAATATTGGTAGGAATATTATTTTAGGATTGAATTTTAATTTATAATTTCTTATTCTTCTAACAACATCGTTGCTAATCTTTCGTCTCTTTGGTACACATCATCATAGAAATGAATGGCGCCGTCTTTGGTAACCCAAGAAGTAAAATAGCCAATATAAACGGGAATTTTTTGAGGTAAGGGATACCATTTTTCAATACCGACATGCATGGTTGTTTCTATTTTTTCGAAAGTCCAATTAGGATCGTTTTTCAGAATGAGATGAGCCAATTCTTTCGGTTTTTCAAGCCGGATACAACCATGACTGAAGGCTCTTTTTTCCTGATTGAACAAATTTTTTGATGGCGTGTCGTGTAGGTAAATTGAATTGGAATTAGGAAATACAAATTTGACAACTCCCAAGGCATTTTTTGGACCAGGTCTTTGGCGAATGCCTCCGTCATACCATTCCATATTATTTTCAGACAAATAGTTTGGATTTTTTTCAATGGCAGGTAACACTTCTTTATAAAGGATATTTTTAGGAACATTCCAGTACGGGCTAAATACAATGTATTTCATATCGGCACTAAAAACAACTGTCTGGTTCATTACTTTACCCACAACTACTTTGGATTCCAATGCTAATTTTCCGTTTTCAAAATAGCGCAATTGATAAGCTGGAATATTAATAAAAATAAAGGTTTTGGACATAGCCAAAGGAGACGAAAACCATCGGCAGCGTTCCATGTTGACAATGATAGTTTTAATTCGATTGGTAATCGGGACATTCAAGTGAACTAAATCGGACTTAGAAATGATGGAATTGCTGCCTAAACTATTTCGGTTTTTATAGTTGGTTATTCCTTTTGCTAGACTGTTGTCAAAAAGGCTACTTCTCGAATCGGAATCTAAATCGCCCAATAGATGCAATCGGGATCGGATTTGAGCAATAGTTTTGGCACTATCTCCCATTTTCAATCGAGTTATACCTGAGTCAAACTCTATAGAATTCCAAGGTTCGTTCTCTATAGAACGGTATTTTTTTAAAACTTCGCGAAGGCGGTAATACTGTCCGAGAATCTCTCGTTCGTCTTTGTCAATCAAGGAAGGATTAGCTAAAATGGAATCCAAATAGTTGACAAAAGATTGTTTTTTTCGGGGTAAATACCAACCTAGCTGCTTGCTTTTCTCAATGTCTAGCCCTTTGTATACTTTGTCAGTATAGAAAAAATACAGGCAAGAAATAAATAGCTCAGAATTGACTTCGGGTTCTTGTTTACTAACTTCTTCTTGAAAAATATTGTCTAATTGATCGCGATAAGGAATTTTTGCAGTTATTCCTTCGGAAGTTAAATTGGTTATTTTGTTATACAAAAGATATCCTACCTCTTTGATTCCTTTTTGATCAAACCAAATGTAATTATAGTGTTGTTTTTGGTATAAAGTCGTAACCTCTTTTTGAAATTTTTTTAGCTCAGGGTATTGGTCGAAAAAAGGAGCTACTAAAGTGCTGTCAAAAGGAGTTATTTCTAATTTTTTAGAAATAGACATTTTTTTTTCAGTGCTGCTTTCCGTGTTTTTTTTACTGTTTTGACACGAAACAATACTCAGTAAAAAACCAAGTAGTAGACTGATAGCTAGTGTAATAAAATTTCTCATAATTTAGAATGCGTCATTTTACGTCACATTAAATTTACAAAAAAATAGGATTAAACTAACGGTTGTATTTAATCTTCGGCAAATAAAATTTCAGATAAACAACTGTCTCTTTCGTACACATCGTTATAAAAATTGATTGTGCCTGTTTCATTAACTAAAGCCGTAAAGTAACCAATATGTATTGGGATTTTACGTTTCAAAATACAAACAGTTTCTTTCTCTCCTTTCATAGCTTGGTTGATTCGTTCAACGGGCCAGTCTGGATCGTCTTTTAAAATTAATAACGCTAATTCTTTTGCTTTACTTATGTTAATGCAGCCGTGACTATAGGCACGGTATTCAGAATCAAATAGACTCTTGGCAGGGGTGTCGTGTAAATAAATGTCATTAGAGTTAGGGAAGATAAACTTGACTAATCCCATTGGATTCTGCAGTCCTGGTTTCTCTCTTAAATTGCCTTTAAACCATTCCATATTGTTGTTTTGAAGGAAATCTTTATCTGTTGCCATAGCTTGAGACAACTCATTTTCGACAATGCTTTTTGGAACGTTCCAATATGGACTAAAAACAATATGATTTAGAGTACTACTGAAAATGGCCGTTTGAGTCATAATTTCTCCAACAAAAACATTCGATTCTAATTCTGTTTTTCCATTTCGTCTGAAAAATAATTTAAATGAAGGGATGTTAACAAAAAGGTATTCGCTGGCTTTGGTGAGTTCGGGTTCAATCCATCGGCAACGTTCCATATTGATTTTTATGGTTTTGATGTATTCTTCAATGGGTATGTTCATCCGCTGAATGTGTCTTGCTTCAATCAGATAATTGGGTTTGAATCCGTTTCTTTTTTTATAATTTAATAAACCTTCCATTAAATCATTGTCATAAAGATTGCTTTTAGAGTCTTCTTTTAAGTCGCCCATTAATGTCAATCGTTGTCTTATTTTTCCAATTGTTGCAGCACTATCAAAAGGTTTGAAGGTTAAAGACAGAGAATCAATTGGGATAGAGTTCCACCCTCCATTTTGTTCAATTGTTCTGTATTTTTTTAAAAGAGCTTTTAATTTGTAGTATTGTCCAAAAAGTTGTTGCTCATCATAGGACAGTAATTCCGGATTTGAAAGTAAAGAATTCAATAGATTAGAATAAGAGATTTCTTTTCTTGGCAAAAGCCAACCCATTTCCTTTATTTTCTTGGCATCCAAGCCTTGAAATACTTTTTGAGCATAGAAGATATAAATGGAAGTTAGGAGTAATTCAGACTCGCTTTTGGCTACAATCTCGCTAGAAAAAAGGATGTCAATGGTTTTTTTGTATGGAATTTTAGCCGAAATTCCTTCTTCGTCTAAAGTATTTAATTTGGCATACAATACTGGAGCTAATTGATTAATCTGGTTTTCTTGGAACCAAATCGCTGTGTAATTTCGTTTTTGATACAAATCAGTAACAAAGGGTTGGTACTTTTTTAAATCAGGGTATTTTTTAAAAAAGGAAACTACTAGTATTGGACTTATTAGAGCACTCGATATAGAAGTGTTGGTTTTGCTTGGAACAAATTTGGGTTGGCCCAATGTAGGACTAGTTACAATAAAGAGTAATAGCAGAGTAAAAACAAAGGTTTTCATAGCTTTAGGGTTTAGTATAAAATTAGTAAAAAAAACCGAGTTTTAGAATGGAGTGTTTTTGGATTCCCTGTGATGGACGGATTTTTTTTATTTTTTCAAAAACGAGGGCTTTCGTCTTATATATTTCAGTTAAATTTGTCGAAATATTTGAATACAAGTGGGAAGTAAAAATAAATTAAAAAGGTTCAAGGAAAACGAAACGTTCAACAATGTTTTTCAACCAACAAGAGAAGAAGTAGTAGGTAATTTATTTCCGTTGAGAGGAAAATGGAATACTGATTTTTTTAAAAATGAAAATCCTATTGTTCTGGAGTTAGGTTGTGGTAAAGGAGAATATTCTGTTGGTTTGGCCGAAAGATATCCTAACAAAAATTTTATTGGAATCGATATTAAAGGTGCGCGTTTTTGGCGTGGTGCTAAAACAGCTGTAGAAACAGGATTACACAATGTAGCTTTCGTTCGAACTCAAATTGAGTTAATCAATCATATTTTTGCCGAAAATGAAGTAGATGAAATCTGGATTACTTTCCCAGATCCACAAATCAAATACAAACGTACGAAGCATCGTATGACCAATTCAGAATTTTTACAATTGTATAAAAAAATTCTAAAGAAGGAAGGGGTGATGAACCTGAAAACGGATAGTGAATTTATGCACGGATACACTCTTGGTCTATTACATGGAGAAGGCCACGAAGTAGTGTATGCTAATCATAATGTTTATAAAAACGAAGGGAGCCCTGAAGAAGTAACTGCATTTCAAACGTTTTATGAAAAACAATATTTAGAAATTAATAAGGCAATTACGTATATTCAATTTAAAATAAAATAGTGTCGTTTCAGTTTCAGGAATTGGAGTAAAACAACACATTAGTACTGAAACAAAGCACTATATGGCTATAATTACCGCATTATTTTTTGGATTTATTAGTGCTGTTGTAGGGATTCTTCCTCCTGGACTAATCAATATGACGGCGGCTAAAGTTGATATAAAAGAAGGAAAACGCGCTGCTTTATGGTTTGTGATTGGAGCAGTGATTATTATTTTTTTTCAAGTCTATTTAGCGATTCTATTCGCACAATTTATTGACGAACGGCCTCAAGTGGTTGTTTTATTGAGAGAAATTGGTTGTGGTATTTTTACACTTCTAACCGTTTATTTTTTAGGAATAGCCAAAACACCTCAGAAGAAAAAGATTAAAAAACAACGTACTTCCACGCGATTCTTTTTAGGAATGCTATTATCAGCATTAAATTTCTTTCCCATTCCGTATTATGTTGTGGTGAGTTTATCATTGGCTTCTTACGGCTGGTTTGTTTTTGAAACACTTTCTATTTTTGTTTTTGTATTGGGTGCAGTATTGGGTTCTTTCCTCGTTTTCTATAGCTACATTTCTTTCTTCAGTAAGATTGAAAATAAAACCGATTTTTTTATGCGAAATATGAATAAAATCATTGGAAGTATAACGGGTATAATTGCTTTGATTACCTTGTTTAATATTGTTAAATACTATTTGAAATAAACTTCTCGATGGCAACAAACGATAATTTTTTCGAACGGGTTTATGGTATTGTAAGGCAAATTCCTTACGGCAAAGTTACATCCTATGGCGCTATTGCGAAGGCATTGGGAACAGCACGTTCGGCAAGAATGGTAGGCTGGGCTATGAATGCTTCACATCATTTAGAAGGCGTTCCGGCACATCGTGTGGTCAATAGAAAAGGATTACTAACAGGAAAATTACATTTCGACGGAACCAATCTAATGCAACAATTGTTAGAAAGTGAAGGCATTAAAGTTAGAAACAATCAAATCATTGATTTTGAAACTCATTTTTGGACGCCAGAGATGCGAAAATAAGCTTCGATTTACACTTGTAATCAAATAATAAGTAGTGATTTGATTATCAATAAATCCAATCCAAAAACAGTAATATAAGAATAGAATCTGTTATATTTGCAATTCATATTCAGTTTAAATAAATGGATTTTGATCCATTTGTTTTGAGCGCATAATTTTTGGAACAAACAAAATGAAATTAGATAGAAAAGATATTCTCAAAGCACTAGAAACTATCTCTATTGCTGGAGAAGGAAAAAATATGGTCGAGAGTGGAGCGGTTACTAATGTAATCACTTTTGGAGATGAGGTAGTGGTCGATTTGGTATTGCATACTCCAGCAATGCACATCAAAAAAAGAGCCGAAGACGATATCAAAAAAACAATTCACGATTTGGTTTCGCCAGAAGCTAAAATCAAAGTAAATATCAAGGTGGAAGCGGCTGAAAAACCTGAAATTAAAGGGAAAGCCATTCCTGGAATTAAAAATATTATTGCCGTAGCCTCTGGAAAAGGAGGGGTGGGTAAATCTACAACTACAGCTAACTTAGCGGTTTCTTTAGCTAGAATGGGGTTTTCTGTTGGTGTTTTGGATGCTGATATTTACGGGCCTTCTATGCCAATCATGTTTGATGTTGAAGAGGAGAAACCTATTTCAATTGAAGTAGATGGAAAATCTAAAATGAAACCAATTGAAAGCTATGAAGTTAAAATTTTATCTATTGGATTTTTTACTTCACCAAGTCAAGCAGTGATTTGGCGTGGACCAATGGCTGCTAAAGCATTGAACCAAATGATTTTTGATGCCGATTGGGGCGAATTGGATTTCATGTTGATTGACTTGCCTCCAGGTACAGGAGATATTCATCTTTCGATTATGCAATCGTTGCCTATTACAGGTGCGGTAGTGGTGAGTACACCTCAAGCGGTTGCTTTGGCTGATGCCAAAAAAGGAGTGGCAATGTTTTTATCCGAAGCGATCAATGTTCCTGTTTTGGGAATCATTGAAAACATGGCGTATTTTACACCGGAAGAATTACCAAACAATAAATACTACATTTTTGGACAAGAAGGAGCTAAAAACTTGGCTGCTGACTTGAACGTACCTTTCCTTGGCGAAGTGCCAATCGTTCAGTCCATTCGTGAAGCGGGAGATTATGGGCGTCCTGCGGCAATGCAAGAAGGCTCTGTAATTGAAACGATTTTCCAAGAAATTACTCGAAATGTAGTGCAAGAAACAGTGAATAGAAATGATAGTTTGCCTGCGACCGAAGCGATTAAAATAACAACAATGGCGGGTTGTTCAGCAGTAAAAAAATAATTTTTGAAGATATGACAACAGAAGAAGTAATGACTAATGTGCTTAAAGCGTTGGACGAAATTAGACCGTTTCTGAATTCAGATGGAGGAGACATTTCGTTAATCGGTATAGAAGATGATAAGCATGTAAAAGTCCGTTTGGAAGGTGCTTGTACTAGTTGTAGCGTCAACCAAATGACCTTAAAAGCCGGAGTGGAAACTACGATTAAAAAATATGCACCTCAAATAGAAACAGTAGTGAACGTGCTTTAATAAGCATCTGTTTTCTTGAATACAATAACACACCACTAGAAATAAATAAGAATGGACGTTTTAATTAAAATTAAGGATAGAGAAGGAGTAGTTCATGAATTACAGGCGCCAACAGATATGGCGATGAATATCATGGAATTGTGTAAAGCATATGAGCTTCCGGTAGAAGGAACTTGTGGCGGAATGGCAATGTGTGCTTCTTGTCAATGTTATGTTATAAACGATGTGCCATTGCCAGAAAAAGGAGATGATGAAGAGGCAATGTTGTCAGAAGCATTTTATGTAAAGTCAAATAGTCGTTTGGGTTGTCAAATTCCAATTACCGAAGAGTTAGACGGATTGGAACTGGAATTGGCTCCAGAGAGTTAATAAAAAAAGCGAGAAATTTTTCTCGCTTTTTTTATATTTTAGGGTTAAACCACTTCTGCTTTCAAAGAAATACTTTCCTCAATAGCATCCCAAAGTCCGATACGTTTTTCTAAAGCAAGAATCGAAACAGCTTCTACTTCTTTCCATTTTTGGTCATCAGAGCCACACAATTCAGTAATCATTTGCATCGCCATGGGGCCGTGTTCATCCGCATCTAATTCGATATGTCTTTCGAAATAGTAAATTAATTTTCGTAAATCAGTTTCAGGAAAATTGGCTTGGAAGTTTTTCAAAATTGCAGTAAACATGCTCGGAATCAAATCTTCTCTTCCAAAGGTAAAAGCAGCTGCAATTTCGTGTGCTTTTCCTTCTTCAATTACTCTGAAAGTAAAATCCAAAAAGGCTTTAATGTTGGGGTGTAAATCACTTGTTTTGATAGCTACAAATATATTGTTCAACGAACGAATATTGGCTAAAAACTGCTCTATATCGGAAGTATTTGCGTCACAATCTTGCATCGCTTCTAAGTACATTTCATAATGACTTTGACGGCGACCATCTAAAGTTAGATCACTTTCTTCCGCAAGAACAATTTCGTTAATTAAATAGCGTGTTTCGGTATTGATTGTAGGAAACCAAGGGGTTGTTGTACAAGTAAGTTTGGATTGCAATGCTTTTAGTAAAGACATAAAGTCCCAAACGGCATACACATGACTTTCTAAAAAATGCTGTAAGTCTTCAATGGTTTGTACTTTTTTATATAAAGGGTGTTGTAATAATGCCTCTTTTTGAGTTTGAATACTGTGGTTAATAGTTTCGATATTCATTGGTTGAATTTTTTGTAAAAATAGAAAAGCTTATTCTTTTCGAGACATTTTTGTTATCGATTTTATAAATACTTTAATAGTTGTTTACTTTCTAAACAATTACATTTTTAAGTAAAATTCTTGTGTCAGCTCGATATATTCTGGAGTGTATTCGTGACGACCTATTTCAATAACAAGTTCGTCAATTGTAGTATTGTCGATTTTGTTTCGGCTTAAAGCCAAGAGACTACGTTTGATTTCAGTGGTTGGAGTTCCTTTTACGCGTGTAATATGAGTTGGATACAATTCGAATTCATGGGCTATTGCCAAAAATCGTTCTTCTTCTTTAAAAGGAATGATAACGGCCAATACTCCGTTTTCAGACAGTAATAAATCAGCGGCTTCAATTAAATCTTCAAAAGGGAGTGCATCTTGAAAACGTGCCAAATCACGTTGGTCATCATTGGTTTTGTAGTCTTCAGCATAAAACGGCGGATTGGATACAATTAAATCGTATTCGTCTTCGGGTTCTTCCATAAATTCGTCTAAACCCGCGTGAAAACAAAATAAGCGTTCGTTCCAAGGTGAGTTTTCAAAATTATCAGTGGCTTGTTCGTATGCGTTTTCCTCAATTTCTAAAGCGTCAATTTGTGCTGCATTACTACGCTGTGCTACCATCAAAGCAATAATTCCAGTTCCAGTTCCAATATCTAAAACACTAAAGAGTTCATGTGCTATTGGAGCCCAAGCGCCTAATAAAACACCATCAGTGCCAATTTTCATTGCGCAATTATCTTGTTCAAGCGAGAATTGTTTGAATTGGAATTTAGACATAACGATTTCAGATTATAGATTTACGAATGAAGATTTCTGATTTTTTCGAATAACCCAATAACCTTTTTAAAGATACATTTCAATCAAACCTTCTGGTAAATTCATCACTACTTTTTTGTTTTCGCGATCAATTTTCACCAAGAAATGGTCAATCATTGGAATTAGAATTTCAACAGCACCGTTGAGTACTTCAAAAAGAGGCTGTGCAGTAGAATCGTTGATGGATTGGATTTTGCCTACCACGCCAAGACGTTGGTCTTCTACTTCAAACCCGATTACTTCGTGAAAATAGAATTTATTACCACTTAATTTGGGTAACATACTTAAAGGGAGGTAAAGGTCATTGCCTAATAAGGCTTCGGCCTCTTCTTCGGTAGTTACATCTTCAAAACGAATTCTAAGAAAGTCGTTTTTGTGAAGGGAAGAGGTTTCAATAAAAAAAGGAACCAAGTGTTTGTTGCATTCAACAAACACTGATTCCAGATTTTCGTATAACTCGGGTTCGTCCGTATCTAAATACGCTAAGACTTCTCCCTTAAAACTAAATTTTTTAGCGATTTTACCTAAATAGAAACAATCTTCTTTACGCATTGTCGCTTAGAGAATTTATGCTTCAGTTGTTTCGTTACTTTCTTCTGCAGCTGGAGTTTCCTCAACAGCAGGAGCTTCTTCAGTTGCAACCTCTTCAGCAGCTGCTTCAACAACTACTTCTTCAGTTTCAGTTGCTTCTTCAGCAGCTACTTCTTCTTCAACAGCAGGAGTTGCAGCAGCAATAGCATCAGCATCAGCTTGAGCCGCTGCAGCTAAACGTTTTGCGTTAACTTCTTTTTCTGCTTTCAAAGCTTTTGCTTTAGCATCAGCTTGCGCTTTTGATAAACCATCTTTTTTAGCATCTACTTTACCAGCTTTTGCTTCTAACCAGGCAGCTAATTTTGCATCAGCTTGTTCTTGAGTTAAAGCTCCTTTACGAATACCTCCATCAAGGTGGTGTTTCAATAAAGCCCCTTTGTAAGAAAGAATTGCTTTTGCAGTATCTGTTGGTTGTGCACCATTGTGCAACCATTTTACAGCGCTATCCAAGTTTAATTCGATAGTTGCAGGGTTAGTGTTTGGATTGTAAGTACCGATTTTCTCTAAGTATTTACCATCTCTTTTTGAGCGAGCATCAGCTGCTACTACCCAGTAAAACGGTTTTTGTTTTTTACCGTGTCTTTGTAATCTAATTTTTACTGACATAATCTTATGATTAAATTTTGAGGTACTCGACCTCGATTAATTAAGGGTGCAAAGATACATTTTTTATTTAAAAATGCTAATTCAAATTGTATTTTAATGATAGATAATTGTTTAGCTATTTTTTGTGCCAATTCAATGACCTTAGCATTCCTTTTATGATAAATAAATCATAAATAAGTTCAAACATAGTAGATTAGGATTAATTAAGACTACATTTGTCCCTTAATTAAACAAGTTTATATGAACATTTTTGTGGGAAGTCTTCCATTCAGTATTGAGGAAGCAGATTTAAGAGAGTCTTTCGAGGCTTACGGAGCAGTAGATTCAGTTAAAATTATTACTGATAAATTTACTGGTAGAAGTAAAGGTTTTGGTTTTGTTGAAATGCCAAGCGACGAGGAAGCTCAAAAAGCAATTGACGAATTGAATGGTGCTACTGTTCAAGGACGTACTATTGTAGTAAACAAATCTGAGCCTAAACCAGAAGGCGAAAGAAGAAGTTTTAACAACAACCGTGGTGGAGATTCACGCGGAGGTTACGGAAACAACCGTGGCGGTGGAGACCGTGGAGGTAGAGGAGGATATTAATATTTTTTCTTTATATATAAAAAGGTGTCAATGTAAATTGACACCTTTTTTATTTTAAATCAGATTGTGAATTACAAATTAGCGACTAACCAATCTCCTACTTCGCTTGTTTTGTAAGTTTTAGCTCCTTTTGGTGCTAAATCTTCGGTAACAATTCCTTCCGCTAATGATTTGTTGACTACTGCTCTAATAGCATCTGCTTCGGCCTTTAATCCAAAAGCATCTTCAAACATCATGGCTGCGGATAAAATAGTTGCCAATGGATTAGCAATATTCAAACCGGTAGCTTGTGGATATGATCCGTGAATAGGCTCGTATAATGAAGTGTGTTCTCCCACTGAAGCCGATGGCATTAATCCCATTGATCCTGAAATTACAGAAGCTTCATCTGTTAAGATATCTCCAAATAAGTTTTCAGTAATTAATACATCATACGAATTAGGCCATTGTACCAATCGCATCGCAACAGCATCTACAAATTCATACGATACTTCTACTTCTGGATAGTCTTTTTCCATTGCTTGAACGGTTTCTCTCCACAAACGAGACGTTTCTAATACGTTGGCTTTGTCCACACAGCATAATTTTTTGCTACGAGTCATCGCTAATTCGAAACCTTTTTTAGCCAAACGTTGTACTTCGGCTCTAGTGTAAACACAGTTGTCAAAAGCAGTATCACCGTTGTCTTTTCTTCCTTTTTCGCCAAAGTAAATCCCGCCAGTTAATTCTCTTAAGAAAACTAAATCTGTACCTTCAATGCGCTCTCTTTTTAAAGGAGAATTGTCAATCAAAGATGGAAAAGTAAAAGTAGGACGCACATTAGCGAACAATCCTAATTTTTTACGCATCAATAATAAACCTTGTTCAGGTCGTACTTTTGCTGATGGATCGTTGTCGTATTTTGGGTGTCCAATAGCGCCAAATAAAACCGCATCTGCTTTCATACAGATTTCGTGTGTTTCATCAGGGTAAGGAACGCCTACAGCATCGATAGCACAAGCACCTGTTAATGCTGGTGTCCAGTTGATTTCGTGATTGAATTTTTTTGCAATAGCATCCGAAACTTTTACAGCTTCATTAATTACTTCTGGTCCTATTCCGTCTCCGGCTAAAAGAGCAATATTGAATTTCATTTGGTATTATTTTTCGTGTTATATATTTTATTTCGTTCTATCAGTGTTTAGATACTTACTACGTTCAGCATTTTTTGAGTCGCCACAATAGCGGCTACTGTTTGGTCCGAATCCAATCCGCGGGTTTTGAATTCTTTGCCGTTATTGACCCAAGTAATAATGGTTTCGCATAACGCATCCGAGCTACTTCCAGGAGGAATTCTCACAGCGTAGTCCACTAATTTTGGCAAGCTCATTTTTTTGCTTTTGTAAATTTTTGCCAAGGCATTCATAAAAGCATCAAATTGCCCGTCGCCTTGTGCATTTTCTTCGATAATTTCCCCATCAATTTTTAGACAAAGTGTCGTTGAAGGGCGCATCCCTTTGGAGTGAACTAATACGTACGACTCAACGGTAATGCGTTCTTCATAAGTTTGGCTATCCAAAACATCCGAGATGATGTACGGCAAATCTTCTTTGGTAACCGTTTCTTTTTTGTCGCCCAATTCGATAATTCGTTGGGTAACTAATTTTAAATCGTCTTGATTAAGGTGTAATCCCAATTCTTGAAGATTCTTTTCGATATTGGCTTTTCCGGAAGTCTTTCCTAAAGCATATTTTCTTTTTCTTCCAAAACGTTCTGGAAGTAAATCATTGAAATATAAGTTGTTCTTATTGTCTCCATCGGCGTGAATTCCTGCGGTTTGTGTGAACACATTATCTCCCACAATAGGCTTGTTAGCTGGAATTCGATACCCTGTAAAAGTCTCGACTAATTTACTCACTGAGTACAAAGACGATTCTTTTACGTTGATGCTTACTTCTGGAATGAAATCGTTGATTACCGCTACGGTACTTTCAAGTGGTGCATTTCCTGCGCGTTCTCCCATTCCGTTTACGGTAACGTGTAAACCGTGAATGCCTGCTTTTACCGCTTCGATTGCATTGGCAACGCTTAAATCGTAATCGTTGTGAGCGTGGAAATCAAAATGGGTAGTAGGGTATTTGGCAGTGATTTTTGAAATAAATTCAAATGTCTCGGACGGAATTAATACGCCCAAAGTATCTGGTAGTAAGATTCTTTTGACAGGTTGTTGTGTCAAAAAATCCAAATATTGAAAAACATAGTCTGGAGAATTGCGCATTCCGTTGCTCCAATCTTCTAAATAGACGTTGGTTTCAATATTATTTTCCTTTGCTAAAGCGATTGCTTGTGCAATTTCAGAAAAATGTTGTTCAGGTGTTTTCTTTAATTGATGGGTCAAATGGTTGAGCGAACCTTTGGTCAATAAATTTTGAACTTTGGCTCCTGCTTTTTTCATCCATTCGATAGAAACGCCTCCGTCTACAAAAGAGAGTACTTCGATTTTATCCGTATATCCTTTGGACGAAGCCCATTCCATAATGCCTTTAACACCTTGAAATTCTCCTTCGCTTACACGCGCCGAAGCAATTTCGATACGATCAATATTTAATTCTTCAAGCAACAATTGTGCAATGGTTAATTTTTCTGCAGCAGAAAAGGATACTCCCGAGGTTTGTTCTCCATCGCGAAGTGTCGTGTCCATTATTTCAATTTTTCTTTTTCCCATTATAAATTTGATTCTTAAAGCACTTTGATTTCGATATTTTGAAATCAAATTATTCTATTTTGTATAAAACGGTAAAAGCAGTTACTCAGTCAAATACTAAATTTGACACGAAGTAACTGCATTTGTTTGATTTGTTTTTAGTAAGGCAATTGGTTGGCAAAACCAACAATCTCTTCTTTCATACTTTGTAAGTAATCAATATCATCAAAACCGTTGATCATATTGTTCTTTTTGTATCCATTGATAGCGAAAGACTCACTTTGACCTGTAGCTAATAAAGTAATCGTTTGTTCTGGTAAATTGATTTCCAATTCCGTGTTTGGATCTGCTTCAATAGCGCTGAAAATGGTTGCTGCAAATTCTGGACTTACTTGAACAGGAAGCACTCCAATATTCAAACAATTCCCTTTGAATATATCAGCAAAGAAACTAGAAACTACCGCTCTGAACCCGTAATCGTAAACTGCCCAAGCTGCGTGTTCTCTAGAAGAACCTGAACCGAAGTTCTTTCCACCAACAAGAATTTTTCCGCTGTAAGTTGGATTGTTTAAAACGAAATCTGTTTTTGGAGTATCGTCTCCATTGTATCTCCAGTCTCTGAAAAGATTATCGCCAAAACCTTCACGTTTGGTAGCTTTCAAGAAACGTGCTGGTATAATTTGATCGGTATCTACATTTTCTATAGGTAGTGGCACCGCACTACTTCTAAGAACATTAAATTTATCGTATGCCATTTTTCTTCGTTTTTTGGCAGTCTGCCTTGAGCTTTCGGCTTTGGGCTAAAACTGCACTAAATTTATTGATTTAATTTTAGTCTTAATTGGTAAATCTGTTTTCTGATTTGAACGACTTTTGTTTCTAAAATCGGATGGATTTCAGGGTTTAAATATTTCAAATCAAAAGTGAGTAATAATAAATATTCTACTTCTGAACAAGAGGCAATTGCAATATTCAAATATCTTGCAAATTCTTTTTCGGAATTAGAACCACAACCTTCGGCAAAATTTGTTGGAATAGAAGAAACTGCTCTTCTCAATTGACTTGTTAATCCAAATAATTCTTCTTTTGGAAACTCTTTTGTTACTTGATAAACCTCAAGTGCAAACAAATGACTTTCTTGCCAAGCGTTATATTTTCTAAAATCTCTCATATTTTCTATGCTTTGGGCTAATTACTAATTACCCATTGCTCATTGCTCATAGCCGAAAGCTCAAGGCTTTTTATAACAAATCTCTTGGATCGGTTAACTTACCTGTAACTGCAGCTGCAGCAGCCATAATTGGACTTGCTAATAAAGTTCTTGAACCAGGACCTTGACGACCTTCAAAGTTTCTGTTTGAAGTACTTACTGCGTATTTTCCAGCAGGTACTTTGTCATCATTCATTGCCAAACACGCTGAACAACCTGGTTGACGCAATACAAATCCTGCTTCAGTAAGAATGTCTAACAATCCTTCTTCTTTAATTTGTGCTTCTACTACGTGAGAACCTGGAACCAACCATGCGGTTACGTTATCCGCTTTTTTTCTTCCTTTTACAATTTCGGTAAAAGCTCTAAAATCTTCAATTCGACCATTAGTACAACTTCCTAAGAAAACATAGTCGATTGATTTACCAATCATGATGTCATTTTCTTCGAAGCCCATATAGGCTAATGATTTTTTGTAAGTTTCCTCGCCACCTTCTACTTGGTTAGCATTCGGAATATGTTTAGAAATACCAATTCCCATTCCAGGATTAGTACCATACGTAATCATTGGTTCAATATCAGCTGCGTTGATGTTTAATTCAGCATCAAAAACCGCATCAGTATCCGTTTTCAAGGTTTTCCAATAAGCAACCGCTTTATCCCAAGCTTCGCCCTTTGGAGCGTGTAATCTTCCTTCTAAGAAATCAAAAGTAGTTTGGTCTGGAGCAATCATTCCTCCACGAGCACCCATTTCGATACTTAAGTTACACACAGTCATACGCCCTTCCATAGTCATGTTTTCAAAAACATCACCAGCATATTCTACAAAATATCCAGTACCACCAGAAGTAGTTAATTGTGCAATAATATAAAGTGCTACGTCTTTTGGACCTACTCCTTTACTTAATTGACCATTAACGTTGATACGCATTTTCTTTGGTTTTGGCTGCATAATACATTGTGTAGACAATACCATTTCTACCTCAGATGTTCCAATACCAAAAGCAATGGCACCAAAGGCTCCGTGAGTAGAAGTATGTGAATCTCCACAAACAATAGTGGCGCCAGGTAATGTAATTCCGTTTTCAGGTCCTACTACGTGTACAATTCCGTTTTTTTGGTGACCTAATCCCCAGTGAGAAATACCATATTCATTTGCATTATCTTCCAGCGCTTTCAATTGATTTGCGGATAGAGGGTCTGCAACAGGTAAGTGTTGGTTTATTGTTGGTGTGTTGTGATCGGCAGTAGCAAAAGTACGTTCTGGATATAAAACCGAGATACCTCTTGTTTTTAAACCTAAAAAAGCAACAGGGCTAGTAACCTCGTGAATGAAATGACGGTCAATAAAAAACACGTCTGGTCCATCTTCAATTTTACGCACTACGTGCGAATCCCATACTTTGTCAAATAATGTCTTACTCATTGTAACTATTTTTTAAATGTATTTCTCTGTTTTTACAACCGGTTTATTGAACACAATTGTAACAATTTATGCAAATTTAATAAAAGAAATAAAGTGTGATTACTACTAAATGTGGTATATACGATACCCAAATTGTCTTTATGCTTGATAATACTATTGTAAAAGAGTGGGTTTTAGATATTTTTTTTACAATTTAGTACAAAAAGCTATTGCTGAACTTCTTTTAACTGTGTTTTTTTTACTTTTTTATAATTTGCAAATTTAGGCTTGTTTTGGTCTAAATGGATGGTTTTTAGGTGAAAAAATCTAACAAATCAAGATAAAATAGTCATAATTTGGAAAATTTAAAGGAATTGCGTTTCTGGTTTTTCATCTCTTTTTTGTCTTTTTGGAGACTTATTTTGAAAAATAGTACAGGCAATTTTGAACTATTTTTTTGAATTCATTTTACGACATCCAAAAAAATACAATTCCGTTTTTTTGTTAATAACTTCCCTATTTTTTTAGCCTAAAAAAAACTAAATTTGAATCTCATTTTTTTTGAGTTTTTCTAATTTTAAATTGTTTACAACCAGTTAAATAAACAATCAAAATCAATCCGATTTTGAATCCCGACCTTAAGCGGCGGGCTGGGATGAAGATTTATGTACTTAATATTCGATACCGAAACCACGGGTTTACCAAAGCGTTGGGATGCGCCAATCACCGATACTAACAACTGGCCACGTTGTATACAGATTGCTTGGCAGTTGCACGATGATATGGGGAAACTCATCGAACATCAAGATTATTTGGTCAGACCAGAAGGGTTTAATATTCCCTATGATGCGGAACGAATTCACGGTATTTCAACAGAATTAGCCGAAGCTGAAGGAATTTCTTTAGCCGAAGTTTTAGAAAAATTCAATATTTCTTTGGCGAAAGCCAAATTTATTGTGGGTCAGAATTTAGGTTTTGATGTCAATATCATGGGGTGTGAATTCCACCGAATGGGAGTGGAATCTCCAATGGCATCACTTCCTGTTTTGGATACGTGTACCGAAGTAACAGCCTCGCTTTTGCAATTACCTGGTGGTCGTGGTGGGAAATTCAAATTACCCACGTTAACCGAATTACATAGCTATCTTTTCAACCGACCTTTTGCAGAAGCCCATAATGCGACTGCCGATGTGGAGGCTACAACCCGATGTTTTTTAGAGTTAATTCGTCGGGAAGTTTTTACTAAGGAGGAATTAGATGTTCCCGCTTCTTATTTTCAAGATTTCCAAAATAGAAACCCAAGAGAAATTGAATTAATTGGGTTAAAACACATTAATTTAAAAGAAGCTTCGGATAGAATTCGCCAGCAGTTTGGAGAGAAACAAACGGAGACTGTTTCTAAAGCAACACTTTCTGAGAATAAAAAAGTATTGATTGATGCTGATTTTGTGCATCTTCATAATCATACTCAATTCTCGGTTTTGCAGTCTACCATTAGTATTGCAGCCTTGGTTAAAGCCGCAGCAAAACATAAAATGCCAGCGGTGGCAATGACAGACCATGCTAATTTAATGGGGGCGTTTCATTTTGTGCGTGATATTTTAGCACATAATAAATCGGTAGCGGCTAAGAATAAGTCGGCTATTGAGAATGGAGAAGAGCCTACTGAAGTGGCGATGAAACCAATTGTAGGTTGTGAATTTTTTGTTTGCGAAGACCATAAAGACAAGTCTCGAAAAGACAATGGATATCAAATTGTCCTTTTGGCGAAGACCAAAAAAGGCTATCATAATTTGGCTAAAATGTCTTCGATTGCTTATACCGAAGGGTTTTATTATGTGCCAAGAATTGACAAAAAAGTCATTCAACAATACAAAGAAGATATTATTGTTTTGTCTGGAAATCTCTACGGAGAAATTCCAAATAAAGTCTTGAATTTGGGAGAAAACCAAGCCGAAGAAGCCTTGCTTTGGTGGAAAAATGAATTCCAAAACGATTTTTATATAGAGGTCATGCGCCACAATCAAGAAGATGAAAATCGTGTCAATACGGCCTTAATCACTTTGGCTAGAAAGCACGATGTGAAGCTGGTGGCTACCAATAATATTTTTTATATCGACAAAGAAAATGCCAATGCCCACGATATTTTATTGTGTGTGCGTGATGGCGAAAAGCAAACTACACCGATAGGTCGAGGCCGTGGTTACCGATATGGGCTGCCTAATCAGGAATATTATTTTAAGTCGGGTGATGAGATGAAACAACTCTTCAACGATTTGCCTGAGGCGATTTCGAATATTGCCGAAATTGTAGATAAAATTGAGATTTACGATTTAGCACGAGACGTTTTATTGCCAAAGTTTGAAATTCCAGAAGAGTTTTTAGTGCCTGAAGATGAAGTGGACGGAGGAAAACGAGGAGAAAACAAGTATTTGCGTTACCTCACTTTCGAAGGAGCTAAAAATCGGTACCCCGAAATTACTCTTGAAGTCCAAGAACGCTTAGACTTTGAGTTGATGACTATTGAAAATTCAGGTTATCCAGGGTACTTTTTGATTGTTCAAGATTTCATTGCCGAAGCCAGGAATATGGGTGTGTCTGTTGGTCCTGGAAGGGGTTCAGCAGCCGGATCTGTAGTGGCGTATTGTTTGAAAATCACGAATATCGACCCACTAAAATACAATTTGCTTTTTGAGCGTTTCTTGAATCCAGACCGTGTGTCTTTACCCGATATCGATATTGATTTTGATGATGAAGGTCGAAGCAGTGTAATGGACTACGTTATTCGAAAATACGGTTCCAAACAAGTAGCCCAAATTATTACCTATGGTAAAATGGCAACCAAGTCAGCCATTCGTGATACAGCACGTGTATTGGATCTGCCTTTATTTGAGGCCGATAAAATTGCGAAGTTAATTCCAGGAATGATGCCGTCTAAATGGAATTTGGCTCGTTTTTTAAACGAAGACGATGCTTTAATCAAGAAAACGGTTCGCCCAGAAGAATACGATAAAATCAAAGAATTAATTGCTTTAGCTGGCGGAAGTGATTTAGGAGGTGAAACCATTCAACAAGCTAAAGTTTTAGAGGGAAATCTTCGAAACACGGGTATTCATGCCTGTGGGGTGATTATTACGCCGGATGATATTACGAATTTTGTACCAGTTTCTACTGCTAAAGATTCGGATTTGTTTGTGACCCAATTTGATAACTCGGTGGTAGAAAGTGCCGGTCTGTTAAAGATGGACTTCTTGGGGTTGAAAACCCTAACCTTAATTAAAGATACGGTTAAATTAGTGAAATACAGATCAGGAATCGATTTGAATCCAGATGAATTTCCTATTGACGATTTAAAAACATACGAACTTTTTCAACGTGGTGAGACGGTAGGAATTTTCCAATATGAGAGTCCTGGAATGCAGAAATACATGAAGGAATTAAAACCGACGGTTTTTCCTGATTTGATTGCCATGAACGCCCTATATCGTCCAGGTCCGATTGCTTATATCCCGAGTTTTATTAAACGTAAAAATGGAGAAGAGCCTATCGAATATGACTTGGCCGACTGCGAAGAGTTGTTGAAAGATACTTACGGAATTACCGTTTACCAAGAGCAGGTAATGCTTTTGTCTCAAAAATTAGCTGATTTTTCTAAAGGAGATGCCGATGTTTTGCGAAAAGCAATGGGGAAAAAGATGATTGATGTCTTGGCCAAAATGGAGCCAAAATTCATCGAACAAGCTATGGCAAAAGGACATGCCAAAGACAAATTAGAGAAAATTTGGAACGACTGGAAAGCCTTTGCCGAATATGCATTTAATAAATCGCACTCTACTTGCTATGCTTGGATTGCTTATCAAACGGCCTATTTGAAAGCCAATTATCCTGCCGAATACATGGCAGCGGTGCTTTCTAACAACATGAGTGATATTAAGCAAGTGTCGTTCTTTATGGAAGAATGTAAGCGAATGGGATTGCAGGTTTTAGGGCCAGATGTGAACGAGTCGTTTTATAAATTTACAGTAAATGATGATTATGCTGTTCGTTTCGGAATGGGAGCGATAAAAGGAGTAGGTTCAGGAGCTGTGGCTACGATTGTGGAAAACAGAAAAGACGGAAAATACAAATCGATTTTTGATTTGACCAAACGTATTGATTTGCGTGCTGCCAATAAAAAAGCGTTAGAGAATTTGGCTTTAGCCGGAGGATTTGATTCGTTTGAAGGGACTACCCGCGCGCAATATTTTCATGATGATGGCGATGGAATTACCTTCTACGAAAAAGCAATGCGTTACGGAGCCAAGTTCCAAGAAAATGAAAATTCATCGCAAGTGAGTTTGTTTGGAGAAAGTAGCGATGTGCAAATTGCCGAGCCTGTGGTGCCGCCTTGCGAGGATTGGAGTACGATGGAAAAATTAGCCAAGGAGAAAGAAGTCGTTGGAATTTATATTTCAGGTCATCCGTTGGATGATTTTAAGTTTGAGATGAAATATTTCTGCAATGCTAAGTTGGAGGCACTGAAACATTTAGAACAGTATGTGGGTAAAACACTTTCTTTTGGCGGAATAATTAATAATGTACAACATCGTGTGGCTAAAAACGGTAAAGGCTGGGCTTCCTTTTTTCTAGAAGGGTATGATGAAAGTTACGAATTTAGAATCTTTGGAGAAGAGTATTTGAAATTCCGTCACTTTTTGATTCAGAATAACTTTACTTATATGCGAGTTTTAGTGAAAGAAGGTTGGGCAGACAAAGAAACGGGTAAAAAAGGAGAGCCTAGATTGCAGTTTACGCTAATTCAATATTTGCAGGATGTTTTGCCTTCTTTTGCCAAAAAGCTAGTGCTATTATTGAATATCAATGATATTCAGACTGATTTTGTTCAGCAATTGAATCAGCTTTTTCAAGAGAATAAAGGAGACAATACCGTTACTTTCGAAATCATGGAATTGGAAAAAATCACTAAAATTGTCGAAACTATTTCTGAAATTGCAGAAACCGAAGAAGAAATATTTGTAGAAGAGACCGATGCTGAAGAGGTTGATGTTCCTTTAATGGAAGCCCAAAAAATTAGCACAACTACTGAAGTAGAAGAAATCAATGTGGTAACTAAATTAAGTATGCCGAGTCGAAAATTAAAAGTCAAAATTTCCAACGAGTTGCTGTTGGAATTAGAAAAAAGACAAATTAACTTTAAGTTGAACTAAATTGACATATAAAAAAAGGCAATACTTTCATAATCAAAACTAATTTAGGAGTGATGTAGGAATGGTTTTTAATTTATAGATTTGCAGTACAATTAATAAACAAATAAAAACAAAGATATTATGGCATTAGCAATAACAGATGCTACTTTTGACGAAGTAGTTTTGAAATCAGACAAACCAGTTTTAGTAGATTTTTGGGCAGCTTGGTGTGGGCCATGTAGAATGGTTGGGCCAATCGTTGATGAATTGAGCAATGAATACGAAGGTAAAGTAGTTGTTGGAAAAGTTGATGTAGATGCAAACCAAGAATTTGCAGCAAAATATGGTGTTAGAAACATTCCAACGGTTTTGATTTTCAAAAATGGAGAAGTTGTAGGAAAACAAGTAGGTGTAGCTCCAAAACAAACTTATGCAGATAGTTTAGACGCATTGTTGTAATCGATGGATTGCATTGATATAAACAAAGGATTGGCGAAAGTCAATCCTTTTTACTTTATGTAAAGTACCAATCGTTTTCTTATATTTGGGTAATGAATATTGAATCACAAAGAGATATTATTTCTAGTTTTCGTCATTTGGAGTTGTTGGCTCATCAAGTGGTGGAAGGATTCATTTCGGGAATGCACAAGAGCCCGTTTCATGGTTTTTCAGCTGAATTTGCCGAGCATAAAGTGTATAATTCAGGAGAAAGCACCAAACATATTGATTGGAAATTGTTTGCTAAAACCGATCGTTTGTTCACTAAGCAATACGAAGAAGAAACCAACTTGCGATGTCATATCATTATTGACAATTCTTCGTCAATGCATTACCCTGTATTAAAAGAGGATCAGCCTTTTTATGAAAGTAAGATAGGTTTCGCTGTATTGGCATCGGCAGTTTTGATGAATCTATTGAAAAAACAACGTGATGCTGTAGGCTTGAGTGTTTTTTCGGACACCTACGAGTATTATGCGCCAGAGAAAGGGAGCGATCATCACCATCGAATGGTTTTAAATGCGCTTGAGGGACTTTTGGAGCAATCGAAAGTTTCAAAAAGTACCGATACCATTACGTTTTTACATCAAATTGCAGAGAAAATCCATCGACGTTCCATGATTATTTTATTTACTGATATGTTTCAGTCGGGAAACGAAGAGGCTTTATTTAGTGCTTTGCAACATTTGAGACACAACAAGCATAAGGTCGTTTTGTTTCATGTTTTTGATTCTAAAACCGAATTGGGTTTTGATTTTGATTCGACCCCTCGAAAATTTATTGATGTAGAAACAGGAGAAGAAGTCGCTGTTTTTGCCGATACGGTTCAAGAAGAATATGAAAAATCGGTGGTAACCTATTTTAAAAAGGTAGCGCTGACTTGTGCTCAAAACAGAATTCAATATGTTCCAGTGGAGGTGGGTGAAAATTTTGAAAAAATCCTGTTGACCTATTTGGTTGAAAAACAAAACTTTGGTTGATTTTAAGAAGGATTATTTAATTTTTTTTATAAAAACACTTGCGTAAACGGAAATCTGTTGTATATTTGCAACCGCAATTAAGCAGAGGTTTGGTAGTTCAGTTGGTTAGAATACATGCCTGTCACGCATGGGGTCGCGGGTTCGAGTCCCGTCCAGACCGCTAAATTGGGAAAAGCACTTCGTAATGAAGTGCTTTTTTGCCCAAAAACGGTATCTAAAGTTAGTTGTGTTGTTTGGTCGGCCTTGTAAGCTGACCGGGTTTAGTAGTTAGACCAATGAAAAGCTTTCCAAAACTTCTGAATTTATTCAGAACTAAGGATAGCTTTTTTGATTTACAACGGTACTAAAACGTTATAGTAGTTTTTTTTCTCTAAAAGTGACTGCTTCATCTTACCATTTTTCTCTATTTTTTTCAATTTCCCTTCTTCAATTAAGATTTGTTGGTTTTATAGCGCTTCTCAAAAAAAAATAATTGTATTTTTATCCAATATTAGTTCCATTCAAACACAGAGCATTGAAGTATTATTTTCTTTTATTAGTTATTCTATTGTTTAACTCTTGTCAGTATTTCGGGAAGCAAGTGCCTTCTGAAAAGGAATTGTTGGCAAAAGAGTTAAACGAAATCAACTGGAAAGAAGTAGATGAGTTTCCTTCACTTACAGATTGTGAAAAAATAGCGGATAAGACCCAGCGCCAACAATGTTTTTTTGAAATTTTAACTCAGTTAATTCAAGAAAAATTGAGTGTTGATACATTATCAGTTCTTTATCCAGAATTGGACACTATTGAGGTTAAAGTGACTGTTTTTCCTAATTCGACTATGCAATTTGAGCCACAATTTCCTAAAGATTCGGTGGCGTATGATACGATTAAAATAGACAGTATTTTAAAAGCTCGATTGGTTGACTTTCCCAAAGTGAATCCTGCTATAAAACGCGGCATTCCAGTTAAAACTCAATTTATTCTTCCTGTTATACTAAAAGTCGAGTAGTTGCTACCTATAAACAAACCTCAATTGGCAAACGAACGCATCATATTAGGAATTGACCCTGGAACCACCATTATGGGTTTTGGATTGATTAAAGTAATCAATAAAAAAATGGAATTTTTGCAATTGAACGAACTGCAATTATCTAAGTACGACAATCATTATCAAAAGTTAAAAATCATTTTTGAACGGACTATTGAATTAATCGAAACACATCATCCAGATGAAATAGCGATTGAAGCTCCTTTTTTTGGAAAAAACGTACAATCGATGTTGAAATTAGGTCGTGCGCAAGGCGTTGCTATGGCGGCGGGACTTTCGCGTGGTATTCCCATTACAGAATACGAACCTAAAAAAATAAAAATGGCTATTACCGGAAATGGAAATGCCAGTAAAGAACAGGTGGCCAAAATGCTTCAACAATTATTAGGCCTTAAAACCTTACCAAAAAATTTAGACTCAACCGATGGATTAGCTGCGGCTGTTTGTCACTTCTTTAATTCAGGCCGACTAGAAATTGGCAAAAGTTATTCGGGTTGGGATGCTTTTGTGAAACAAAACGAAGAACGAATTCGATAATTTGAAAATGTATCAATGAGAAAATTAATTTCTTATATGAGACACATTTTTAAATTAAATAATTTTCAAATTAAAATGTCAGGAATCTACATTCATATTCCCTTTTGCAAGCAAGCTTGCCATTACTGCGATTTCCATTTTTCGACTTCAATGAAGAAGAAAGAGGAAATGGTTTTGGCTTTGGCCAAAGAATTGCAACTGCGCAAAAATGAGTTGCAAAACGAACTTGAATTTTCGGAAGTTGAAACCATTTATTTTGGAGGTGGAACGCCATCGGTCTTGACGGTTGATGAAATTCAGTTTTTGATTGATACGGTGTGTGAACATTATGCTGTAGCCCAAAACCCCGAAATTACGTTGGAAGCCAATCCTGATGATTTGTCTGAAGAAAATCTTATTGCCTTTGCAGAAATAGGGATTAACCGACTTTCTATTGGAATTCAGTCTTTTTTTGAAGAGGATTTAAAATTGATGAATCGCGCACATGATTCGGTGCAAGCCAAAAAATGCCTAGAAATGGCTACCCGTTATTTTGATAATATTTCCTTGGATTTAATTTACGGTATTCCCGGAATGACGAACCAAAGATGGCAGCAAAATATTGAAACGGCGTTGTCTTTTGGAATACCACATATTTCCAGTTATGCCTTGACAGTGGAACCTAAAACTGCGTTAAACAAACTGATTCAAACAGGTAAAATAGCTTCGCCTAATGATGAGGTAGCTCAAGAACATTTTATGATTTTGGTCGAAACGCTTGAAGCTAATGGATTCGTTCATTATGAGCTGTCTAATTTTGGCAAAGAAAATTATTTTTCTAGGAATAATTCAGCCTATTGGTTGGGTAAAAAATACATCGGAATTGGTCCTTCGGCACATAGTTATGATGGTGATTCTAGAAGTTGGAATGTTGCTAATAATGTATTGTATTTGAAATCACTTCAGAATGACGAATTGCCTAATGAAGTCGAAAAATTAACTCTCGAAGACCGCTATAACGAATATATTATGACGGGTTTACGAACGATTTGGGGTGTTTCTTTAGTCCGAATTGAGCAGGAATTTGGTGCTCAATATTTGGATTATTTGAAGCAACAATCACAAAAATTCATCGTTGATGGTTTGCTTTCTATTACCGATGATATTTTGAAGCCAACATTGAAGGGGAAATTTTTAACGGATGGTATTACTTCTGATTTATTTATATTAAATTTAGACTGATTATTAACCACTAAGCAACACGATTTTTTGTGGTCTTAGTGACAACTTTGAGCCCATCGGGGTTAAATATATGATAACCAATATAGATAATAAATCCATAGATTTATCAAAACCCATTGATATTTCCATTCCAATAACGAATGACGAGCAAAATCCTATTGCTTGGTACCAAAATGCGCCCGAAATTACCCCGGTAGTTATGGGGGATTGGGTTGGTAAAGTGGCTGAAGGAAAATCTTCGACAAACTTCAATAATCTATTTTTCAATCCACATGCTCATGGAACGCATACCGAGTGTTTGGGGCATATTACAAGAGAATTTTACAGTATCAATCAATGTTTGAAAGCGTTTTTCTTTTGGGCAACTTTAATTTCGATTCAACCAGAAAAAGTAGGGGAGGATTTAGTGATTTCAAAACTGCAAATTGAAAAAGCGTTGAAGTCTGTTCGTAATTCAGAAATTAAATCAGAAGCCATTGTTATTCGAACCCTGCCTAATGACGTTTCAAAAAAATCATTAAACTATTCGAATACGAATCCGCCTTTTTTGTCTGAAGAGGCAGCGTTGTTCCTTCGCGAAAGCGGAATCCAACATTTGTTGATTGATTTGCCGAGTGTTGATAAAGAAAAAGACGGCGGAAAATTGGTAGCACACAAAGCCTTTTGGAATGTAAAAGATGTAAATCATTTGAATGACGATGCAAGACTAAATTGTACGATTACCGAGATGATTTTTGTTCCTAATGAAGTGCTTGATGGTAATTATTTATTGAATTTACAAATCGCTTCATTTGAAAATGATGCTAGTCCGAGTAAACCCATTTTGTATTCGATACAATAAAACAAACTATTTAAAGTTAGTGTATGAACTTAGAGTATTTTTACGAATATTGTCTTTCTAAAAAAGGAGTTACAGAACATTTTCCGTTCAATGAAGATACTTTGGTGTTAAAAGTAGGCAGTAAAATGTTTCTTTTGAGTTCGCTAAGTTCATGGGAAAACGGAAATCCACAGGTCAATTTGAAATGTGATCCTGATAGAGCTCAAGAATTGCGTGCTGAATATGACGGAATTCAGCCGGGGTATCATATGAGTAAAAAACATTGGAACACGGTTGCTATAAATGAAGATGTCTCTGATGTTTTAGTTAAAGAGTTAATCGACCATTCGTATGAATTGGTTTTTGCTAGTTTGCCCAATAAAATAAAAAATGAAATCCGGATAGTAGATAATTAGATAGTATATTTACTTTTACTAAAATAATTCCCAAATAAAGCGATTATGAATGAGCAACTTAAAAAGTTTTTAAACGAAGAACAAGATCCTAAAGCCATCGAAAAAGTCATGTCAAAATTGAGTGATTTGTTGATGAAAAATGAAGAAATTGGTTATATAGCGGTGCAGAAAAAACCAGCTATTACCGTTTTGCCAGATAGTATTGTGGTGACTAATAAACGAATTATTATTTGCCAACCTAAAAATTTAGGACTTTCGATGAATTTTACAGATTATTCTTGGGACGAAATTGAAAGTACTTTTGTTAAAGAAGGTATTTTAGGTTCTGATTTTTCATTTGTAACCAAAACCGAGATTTCGGTGACTATTGAATACATTCCGAAAGTTCAAGCAAGAAAGATGTACGCGTTTGCTAAGGAACAAATCGATTTGTTAAAAGGAGGTTCAGGTTTGAACACTAACGCAGTGGTAGAAGAAGTCGACACAGAAGAAGTTAGTTCATTTGCAGAGATTATGCCTGCTCAAACCGCTTCGTTTTCTGAATTCAGCTCTATGGATACAGATAAACCACTAAACGAATTGTCATCAGACGAGCTTTTTGAAAAGTTGCAGAACTATAAAAAATTACTCGATAACGGGTTGATTCTACAAGGTGAATACGATGCCTTGAAAAAGGAAATTCTGAGTTATATGTAATAAAAAAGCGGTTTCATTTGAAACCGCTTTTTTTATCTTTTTACTTTTAGAATAGAAAAACCAAGTATTCCCCAAGCCAAGATGAGTAATAAACCACCTATTGGGGTAATGAATCCAATGCTTTTAAAATCGATTCCTGTAATTCCCATTGTAGACAACAGATAAATCGATCCTGAAAAGAAAAGGACTCCTATTATAATTAGGTTGTAAATTGTTTTTTTAGTTTTTTCAAGAATATCATTTGGAGTGGCTAGAAAGAACAAAAAGAACGCTTGGTACATTTGGTAACGCACCCCTGTTTCAAAACTAATCAATTGTTCGGGAGTCAATACTTTCTTCAAAGCGTGGGCTCCAAAAGCTCCTAAAATAATGGCAGCCATTCCTAAAAATGCGGCCGTTGCAGTAATTTTTTTATTCATTTTTTCAGATAAAAAGGAAAATTATTTACTCAGTTCTACAAAATATTTGTAAAATAATGGAATAGTTTCAATTCCTTTCAAGTAGTTAAAAATTCCGAAATGTTCGTTTGGTGAGTGAATTGCATCGCTGTCCAATCCAAATCCCATCAGTATCGTTTTACTTTTCAATTCTTTTTCGAACAAAGCAACAATAGGAATACTTCCCCCTGAACGAACAGGAATAGCTGGAACTCCAAAAGTTTCGGTGTAGGCTTTATTAGCGGCTTGGTAGCCAATGCTGTCGATTGGGGTTACATATCCTTGCCCGCCATGATGTGGAGTTACTTTTACGGTTACCCCATTTGGAGCAATGCTTATAAAATGTTTGGTAAATAATTCAGTGATTTGTTCCCAATCTTGATTTGGAACCAAACGCATTGAAATTTTGGCGAAAGCCTTACTCGCAATAACAGTTTTAGCTCCTTCGCCAGTATAACCTCCCCAAATTCCGTTTACATCCAATGTGGGACGAATGGAGTTTCTTTCGTTAGTTACATAGCCTATTTCGCCATAAACATCTTCAATGTTTAATGCCTTTTTATAGTTTTCTAAACTGAAAGGTGCTTTGGCCATCTCAGCTCTTTCGGCAGCAGAGAGTTCTTCTACATTATCATAAAATCCAGGAATCGTAATATGGTTATTTTCATCATGTAAAGAGGCAATCATTTTAGTCAGTACATTGATTGGATTGGCTACTGCACCACCATAGAGACCGGAGTGTAAATCACGATTAGGTCCTGTAACTTCTACTTCTACATAACTCAAGCCGCGAAGTCCTGTTGTAATAGATGGTTGTTGATTTGAAATCATTCCCGTATCCGAAATCAGAATGACATCATTTTTTAGTTTTTCTTGGTTGCGTTCTACAAACCAACTCAAACTTTTGGAACCGATTTCTTCTTCGCCTTCAATCATGAATTTTACATTGCAAGGCAAACAATTCGAATTAATCATGTATTCAAATGCTTTGACGTGCATGTACATCTGCCCTTTATCATCGCAAGCGCCACGTGCAAAAATAGCCCCTTCAGGATGTATTTCTGTGGTTTTAATTATAGGTTCAAATGGAGGAGAAGTCCATAATTCCATTGGGTCTGGTGGTTGCACATCATAATGTCCATATACCAACACGGTTGGCAAATTAGGGTCAATTATTTTTTCGCCATACACAATTGGATAGCCAGGGGTATCGCAGATTTCGACTAGATCACAACCTGCTTTTTCTAAACTTGCTTTTACGGCATCGGCGGTATCGAATACATCTTGAGAATAAGCAGTATCGGCACTTACCGATGGAATTTTTAATAATTCAATTAATTCATTGATGAAACGTTCTTTATTTTGCTGAACGTAAGACGCTATATTTTCCATAATAGGGTTTCAAATTATACAATCAAAAGTACAAAAAAGGAGTGAAATATTTTTTGTTTAATTTGCTTTGTAAATTAGAACTTATGTGTATATTTGCACCCACAATTACGCGGATATGGTGAAATTGGTAGACATGCCAGACTTAGGATCTGGTGCCGCAAGGCGTGTAGGTTCGAGTCCTATTATCCGCACTGAAAACCTTAGAAATGGAATAACATTTTTAAGGTTTTTTCATTTTATATCCTTTCTTTCTCCTAAATTTACTTTTTTAAACTCCATCACATGATACAAAAAACTTTATTTGTTTGCTTAGCTATTGGAAGTATGCTAACTGCAAGTGCTCAAGAAACGACTACTATGAATCCATTTTTTCAAGCGTACAATACGCCATTTAATGTTCCGCCTTTTGATCAAATTAAAAATGAACATTTCAAACCTGCAATTTTAGAAGGGATTAAAAAAAATGCCGCTGAGATTGATGTGATTGCTAACAATACGGCTGCGCCAACATTTGAAAACACTATTTTGGCAATGGAAAATGCAGGGGAGTTGTTGTCTAATGTCAATACAGTTTTCTCTAATTTGAATTCGGCGCACACCAATAAAGAAATTCAAAACATAGCCAAAGAAGTTTCTCCTAATTTATCGGCACACCGCGATAACATTTATTTGAACGAGAAATTGTTTGCTAGAGTTAAAGCGCTTTGGGACAAAAAAGAAACGCTAGGCTTGAACTTGGAACAAGCTAAAATATTGGACAATGCGTATAAGGATTTTGTTCGTTCTGGAGCTAATTTATCTCCTTCTGAGAAAGAGACGCTACGTAAAATCAATGGTGATTTGTCCTTGTTGAGTTTGAAATACGGTCAAAATATTTTGGCGGAGACCAATAAATACCAATTGGTAATTACCGATAAAAAAGATTTGGCAGGATTACCGCAAAATGTAATTGATGCAGCTGCAGCTGATGCAAAGTCAAAAGGTAAAGAAGGAAGTTGGGTGTTTACTTTAGCTAATTCGAGTGTGATGCCATTCTTACAATATAGCTCCAATCGAAAACTACGTCAAGAGATTTGGAATGCTTATCAAACTCGTGCCAATCACGATGATGAATTGGATAATAAAGCTAATGCAATTCAGTTAGCGAATCTTCGTGGACAAAAAGCCCGATTGTTGGGTTATGCCTCTCATTCTAATTATGTTTTGGAAGAATCGATGGCTAAAACACCAGAAAATGTCAATAAATTATTGAACGATTTATGGAAACCTGCTTTGGAAAAAGCAAAAGTGGAGGCTGCCGACATTCAAAAAATGATGGCTAAGGATGGCATTAAAGGAGCCGTTCAGCCGTATGATTGGAGATATTATACTGAAAAAATTAGAAAAGAACGTTTTGATTTGGACGAGCAAGAATTACGTCCGTATTTTAGTTTAGAGAATGTAAGAAATGGGGCTTTTCAAGTCGCTCAGAAATTATATGGATTACAGTTTAAAGAATTAAAAGACGTGCCTAAATATCATGAATCGGTTACTGCTTTTGAAGTTCTTGAAGCTGACGGAACACATGTTGGGGTACTTTATACTGATTTTTACCCACGTGAATCTAAAAGAGGTGGGGCTTGGATGACTTCGTATAGAAATCAAAAAACAGAAAATGGAGTGCGTAAAGCGCCTGTAGTTTCTATTGTATGTAATTTTACAAAACCAACAGTAGACAAACCTGCACTACTAACCTTTGATGAAGTAAGTACACTTTTTCATGAATTTGGACATTCATTGCATGGGTTACTATCAAATGTGACTTATAAGAGCTTGGCAGGAACAAGTGTGCCAAGAGATTTTGTGGAATTGCCTTCACAAATTATGGAAAACTGGGCAGCAGAGCCTGAAGTGCTTAAGATGTTTGCTAAGCATTATCAAACAGGAGCTGTGATTCCAGATGCATTGATTGCTAAATTAAAAAAATCAGGTACGTTTGACCAAGGTTTTGGTACTACCGAATATTTAGCGGCTTCCTTGTTGGATTTGGCCTACCATTCTCAAACTAAAGATATCACTATTGATGCCAATACTTTTGAAAAACAAGCGATGAATAAAATAGGTTTAATTGAATCAATTATTCCAAGATACAGAAGTACGTACTTTAGTCATATTTTTTCGGGAGGTTATTCATCGGGGTATTACAGTTATATTTGGTCAGGAGTGTTAGATACCGATGCTTTTGAAGCGTTTAAAATAACGACACTTTTTAATCCAGAAAAAGCAAAGTCTTTCCGTAAAAATGTATTGGAAAAAGGCGGTACAGAAGATCCGATGGTATTGTACAAACGTTTCCGAGGTGCAGAGCCAAGTATTGAGCCTCTGTTGCGAAAAAGAGGTTTGGACAAGAAAGAAGAAACTCCCGTTAAAAAAATAAAAGGATAATCAGTAGTCTCTAAAAATAAAAAACCTGCAAATTATTATTTGCAGGTTTTTTTATGGATTTAATTTGAAATTTTAAATATTTTTCAAATTGATGATTTCTTGTTCTGTAAGCATTCTCCAGTTGCCTCGAGGCAAATTCTTTTTAGTTAAACCGGCAAAAGCCACGCGGTCAATACGCAACACATTATAATCGAAATGTTCAAAAATAGAACGTACTACTTTCACATTAGCTGAACGTAATTTTAGACCGATTTCGCTTTTAGGTTCGTTGTCGATATAACTAACTTCTTCAATAAATACTCGGTGTCCATCTAATACTAAGCCTTTGCTTATTTTTTCTAAATCTTCAAATTTTAAATTTTTATCCAAAGATACTTGATAGATTTTTGATGATTTTTGATTAGGCAATGTGAATTTTCTAATCATATCAGTGTCATTGGTAAACAATAACAATCCGGTTGTGTTTTTGTCCATTCGACCTACTGCACCAATTTTTGCTGTAGTAGCTCCGCGAACTAACTCTAATACATTACGAAACTCCTGACCTTCGTCCAATGCCGTAGTGAAGTTTTTAGGTTTGTTCAACAAGATATATTCTTTTTTCTCAGGAGTTAATAGTACTCCATCAAAATTTACAGTATCATTTAATTTTACCAAATAGCCCATTTCAGTAACGGGAACCCCATTCACTTTTACGTTACCCGATTGGATGTAAATATCAGCATCGCGACGTGAACACACTCCTGAGTTAGCGATGTATTTATTCAAACGAATTTCGTCAGCCGCTTTGGCTCTTTTTGGAGTTTGACTTGGTTTTTTGACCACTTTATTGGCCTCCACCTCGGCTACTTTAGTGTTGATTTTAGCTTTTTTAGGACCTTGCGCACGCTTTTGCATCGCTGGTTTTGGCTTATTTGAACTAGGTCTAGAACTATTGGTTCTTCCACCACCTCTGTTAGTATTCATAATAATTGGTAATTTATTGCTACATGGGGACGAAATTGCCCTTGAGCCTGCAAAGATAGTATTTATATCCTTGAGAAACGATTTTAGAATCAAAGAGTTGAAAGAGGGGAGTTGTTAAATAAAGTGCAACAATCGTTTTCCATGCCAAAAAACAGACGGATTAATTAGAATAATACAAAATACTCCAGCTACGATTAGCAATTTTAATACATTATGCAATCGAAGAAATTGTTCTTTTTGGGTTGCTTTTTGTAACGCCAAAACAAAGAAGATGAGTACAATTAGACAGCCGTAAAAGTACGTGTCCATATAGCCCACATCGTAGATTTCAATTAAAACATAGACAGGTACTACAGTTCCAATAGTCAATCCAGAAATTATATTTTTGGAAACTTGTTCTCCATAAACAATTGGAATGGTTTTGTAGTTGTTAGCTAAATCACCTTTCAAGTTTTCTAAATCCTTGATCATTTCTCGGATGAGCAACAACAAAAATAAAAAGCTGGCGTGTGCAAAAATGACAGCTAGTTGATTGCCGTAGTTTTCAATTTCTTCAAAAGGAATCTGATTGTAATAATACAAAAGAATGGCAAAAAAGGGTAAAACAGCTAAAAAAGCCGACATTAAATTGCCAATAATCGGCTGTTTTTTGATTTTATGGGAATACAACCAAATTAAGAAAATGTAAGTAGAGAAGAATAAAAAGGCACGCCAAGAAACAAACAAAGCCATCAACGCTACTATAAAGTTGAGTGTAAAATACACACTCAATTTAGTTTTCTGACTCACCAATCGATCCAGCATAGACTTGTTGGGACGGTTAATCAAATCCTTTTGACTATCGTAAAAATTATTGATGATATACCCCGAAGCAATGGTAATCGATGAAGCAAAAACCAAAATAAACAAATTGAAATCGAGAAGTACATTCAAGGCTCTTTTTTCGGGAGCTAGGATAAATATAGCCGAAAGGTATTGTGCTAGGATGATAATGGGAATATTATAGCCTCTTACCACAGAGAACAAGCTGATTATTTTCTTAATCACCAATTTGTTAGCTCTGTTTAGCATTGTGTCGTTTTTGTCGTTAAACGTTTTAGGCTAGAATTGGTACACCACTTCTAATTTGTAGTCTTTCAAAGAAGTCTTGGCACGTTCTAAATCTTCGGTAAAACCTAAAATGTAACCGCCACCACCAGAACCACATAGCTTTAAATAGTAATCGTTGGTGTCAATTCCTTTTTGCCAAATACCGTGAAATTGTTCTGGAATCATGGGTTTGAAATGACTTAACACTACTTTAGATAATTTTTTAGTATTGGCAAACAATGATTTCATATCGCCCCCTAAGAAATTCTCCACGCACGAATCGGTGTATTTTACAAACTGTGTTTTTAACATGTTTCGAAAACCTTGGTCTTTCAAGTTTTCCATGAAAATATTGACCATTGGGGCTGTTTCTCCCACAATTCCTGAGTCGATTAAGAAAACGGCTCCTTTACCATCAAAGCTTTGAGTTGGAATACCAGTAGCTTCGATATTGTCTTTCGAATTGATTAGAATTGGAATGCTTAAATAACTGTTTAGAGGGTCTAAACCCGAACTTTTTCCGTGAAAGAAACTTTCCATTTGAGAGAAAATAGTTTTCAATATTAACAATTTCTCACGAGTTAAGTTTTCTAAAACGGTAATTTTGTTTTGGGCATATTTGTCGTAAATCGCAGCCACTAAAGCACCACTACTTCCCACGCCATAGCCTTGTGGAATACTAGAATCAAAGTACATACCATTGATCACGTCATTCTCTAAAGTAACTAAATCAAACTGCACTAAATTAGGTTGTTCAACAGCTAAGTTTTTTAAATGCGTCACAAAACGTTTCAAATGCCCGTTAGAAGAAATAGCTTCTTCCGAAGGGTTTTTGTCTGTTTTTAAGGCACCGTTATAGAAATTATAAGGGATAGAAAGTCCTTTGGAGTCTTGGATAATTCCATATTCACCAAAGAGTAATATTTTTGAGTAAAATAAAGGTCCTTTCATAGTGTTGTTTAATCAATTAATTGACTGCCAATTCCAATTTCATCACAAATATACTGACCATTTTGACAATAGCCAACTAATTCGTCCTGAATAAATTGCAAGACTTTTTCTTTTACTTGATTTGGATAGAGAACGTGCACATTAGCACCAGCATCTAAAGTAAAGCAAACGGGTGTTTTAGTTTCATTTCTAAACTTCCAAATGCGATTAATAATCTCTAATGTATTTGGTTTCATTAAGATAAAATAGGGCATCGAAGTCATCATCATGGCATGTAGTGTTAAGGCTTCGCTCTCAACAACCGCGATAAATTGCTCTAAATTTCCTGATTCAAAAATTGAAATCAGTTGGTCCAAATTCTCATGTGCTTGTGCAAATCGCCTTTCGGCAAAAGGATGGTTGTGCATTAAATCGTGACCTACGGTACTCGAAACCTGTTTTTCGCCCTTGTCTACTAAAAGAATAGTGTCTTGGTAATTCTTGAAATTGTCGTGAATTGTGTGTGGAAATTCCACCCCAAATAAATCAGAACTTCCTGGAATATTCGCTTGGTTTCCCCAAACGACAACTTGCCCTTTTACACTTCGGCAAGCACTACCGGATCCTAAACGGGCTAAAAAAGACGCTTTTTGGTAAAAATAATCTTCAGTCATTGCCGGATTCAATTCCTTTTCTAAACTCATGAAGTTCATGGCTAAAGCTGCCATTCCCGACGCAGAGGAAGCAATTCCAGAACTGTGTGGAAACGTATTTTGGGTGTCAATTGTAAAATGATAGTCTTTCAAAAAAGGCAAATACGGTTCAATTCGCTCCAAAAATTTTTGAATTTTTGGTTTAAAATCTTCCTTTGGTTTTCCTTCAAAAAGCAAATCAAAAGAAAAATTTGATTGTTCTGCATTTTGTTTTTTGGCGAAAGCCAATTGCGTAATGGTTTTACAGTTATTTAAGGTAAAACTTACTGAAGGATTGGCAGGTACTTGATTTTCTTTTTTCCCCCAATACTTTACCAATGCAATATTACTGGGTGCACTCCATTGAAAAGTGCCTTGTTCAATAGAATTTGTATAGGGACTTGGAATAAAATCGTTTGCTGTTACCATGAATGAAAATTTTAGCAAAGATACTTTTTTTGCCGAATTGGTTTTGAGTTTATTTTGGCTATAGAATTGAAAGTTTTGAGTAAATTTGATTCAAAATAAAAAAAATGAACAAAATCTTTCGTGTTGCAATAGTTGTAGTAATTTGTTTGGCGGTTGGGTATATATCGGGTATGGTTACTCGTGCTTCTATAACGACTTGGTATCCTACTTTACTAAAGCCGAGTTTTAATCCGCCTAATTGGATTTTTGCACCTGTTTGGACTTCGTTGTATATTATGATGGGAATTGCTGCAGGCTTAGTTTGGAATCAAATAGCTTCCAATAAAGAAGCGGTTACAAAAGCCTTACAATTCTTCACTGTTCAATTGGTTTTGAATGCGCTTTGGTCGTATTTGTTTTTTGGATTACACAATCTGATGTTGGCTACTATTGAGGTTGTTTTACTTTGGCTTATGATTTTTGAAACCTATTCTCAATTTGCTAAAATCAATAAAACGGCGAGTTACTTACTACTGCCGTATTTGGCTTGGGTGAGTTTTGCTTCGGTTTTAACAGCTAGTATTTGGTGGTTGAATCGCTAGTTGTGATTCAATTTCTACTTGTATTAGATTTTCAATAAGTTGTTTGGATTTATTCCAAAATAGTTTTAAAAAATGGAAGGTATAGAATGCAAAAGGTATTTTAAAAAAATTCTAATAACTGAATTGGCCATTTCCTGAAAAATTCATGAACGCACCAGTGATTATAAATCCTGCGGTAACAATCAAAATTTTAGACTTGATTTGCCTGTTTAATTGTTTGATGTTTTTTTGAAGGGTTGTGATGATTTCCCATTTTACAAATTGTTCAGAGTTATTCTTTACAAATTGAATGGGTTTTCGCATAAATAAATGGTCTGTAACCATTTATGAGTTGGATTCGGGCAGTAATTGAATTCATGGGTAAGATTGGGATAGTAGGTGATCAGTACTTTTTTAATTAATTGTTAATGGGAAAATCATGATGGTGTCTTTAAATATACCATTTTTATGAGCTGGTTGCCATCTAGGAATTTTTCGAAAAACTTTTTTAGCCTCTTTTTCTAACTGAACATCATTCCCTTCAATTAGTTCTATATTATTTACAAAACCATTTGAATCAACATTAAATTGAATTTTTAATCTTCCGTGAAAACTTCCAAGGGAAAGATTTTTGGCTACAAAAACATAAAATTTTTCCATACCTCCTTCATATAAAGGTTGAATATCTGAAAAGGAATTAAAATAATCTGAAATAATCTCGTCAATTTCAGTTCCGTCAATACCAACTAAGGTTCTGCTAGCATCTTCATTTATTAAGAATTTTGCTTTAGTTGAGATGGAATCTCTGATTATTAATAGTTCATTTAATTCATTATTGTATGAAGCGACTAACTTTTTGTCTTTGTAGTATTTAGTTTCTGACACATATTTACCCTCAAAAAACTCTGTTGTTATTTCAATGTCTTTATTTTTACTTGTTAATTTCCAGACACCTGTTTTTTGGTTTTCTTGATTCAATTTATTAATTCTCTCATTTTGACCTATGGCGATTAATGAAAAGAATAAAGTCAATAGTGTAAAGGATTTTTTCATTCAATTATTTTCCCTAAAACTACAAATCTTTTTTAGTAAAAAAAATAATTTAAAATCAATACGCTTTGATTTTAAATTAGGAGTAAAAAAATAGTCTTATTCCGCAATAGCATTTGCTACTAAAAAACCGCTGGTCCACGCATTTTGGAAGTTGAATCCTCCTGTAATGGCATCAATATTGACAATTTCGCCAGCAAAATAAAGGTTAGGATGTAATTTGCTTTCCATGGTTTTGAAATTGATTTCTTTTAAATCAATTCCACCTGCAGTAACAAATTCTTCTTTAAAAGTACTTTTGCCATTGACTTGAAAAACACCTTTGGTAAGTTGGTTCGCCAAGTTTTGCAATTGGATTTTCGACAAATCGGCCCATTTGGTTTCATTGCTAATTCCTGACGCTAGAACTAAACTCTCCCACAACCGATTTTGCAATTCCAAAGGCGACTTTTTAGCTACCATTTTTTTAGCATGTTCTTGTTTCAGTTCTTTCAAAAGAATTTCGGCATCCTCAGTATCTCTATCGTAGAGCCAATTGACTTCGATAGTAAATTGGTAGTTTTTATCGTGTAAGATACGCGCTCCCCAAGCAGATAATTTCAAAATAGCAGGACCACTCATTCCCCAATGGGTAATCAGTAAAGGACCTGTTGACTCGAGTTTGGTATCCTTAACTTTAACGGTTACTTGCGTGGCAATACCGGGTAATTCTTTAATTCGGGTATCTTTGATGTTAAAGGTAAATAGGGAAGGAACAGGGGTAATAATAGCGTGACCAAACGTATGTAACAATTCCCAAATTTTAGGATTGCTTCCTGTAGCCAAAATCAGTTTTTCGGCTAAGAAGGTTTCGTTTTGCGTATCAATTTTCCAGCAATTTTCCTTTTTGAAAATAGATTGCACGCTTTGTCCCGTTAAAATGGTAATGCCTAATTGATGACTGGTATTTAAAAAACAGTCGATGATGGTTTGAGAAGAATTGGAAACTGGAAACATTCTGCCATCGTCTTCAATTTTAAGTTCGACTCCGTGTTTTTCAAACCATTCTATAGTGTCTCCAGAGCAAAACTGATGAAATGGACCTCGTAATTCTTTTTCGCCCCTTGGGTAAAATTTAACCAATTCGTTGGGTTCAAAACAAGCATGAGTCACATTGCAACGTCCTCCTCCTGAAACACGAACTTTGGAAAGCACCTCTTTGCCACGTTCAAGAATCGCTACTTTGAGTTTTGGATTGCGTTCTACGATGTTGATAGCCGAAAAAAATCCAGCAGCTCCACCTCCCACAATAATAATATCAAAGTCTTGATTCATATTTTGATTTTGAACGGACAAAGTTAAGAATAAAAAAACGCCTTTATTACTAAAGGCGTTGCTATAATTCAAACTTATTTTTTATTTTTTCAATTCCAAAAGAACCAAATCAAAGTCAGAATCAATAGTTGCTTTTCCATTGGTAACAACAGTTTCTTTTCCTGAATAAGCGTCTTTTACTTTTGCTCCGTTTTTGAAGATAGTTCCTGTTGCAATTGTTTTTTTGCCTGTGGCTAAATTCAATCCCACAACCACTTGGTCATTATATTTTCCTTGAGTGTAACTACGACTAAATACATAAGGACTGGCTGAAATTTTTTGATGAACACCAGCACCTACTGCAGGATGGTTTTTTCTAAATAATCCTAATTTTTGCCAGTGGGCTAAAGTTTTTTGAGTACTTGGGTCGTTTTTAATGTCATCCCAATTCATAAATGAACGCAATGTTGCATCGCCTTGAGTTCCTTCAATTACTAAACTACGAGCCAATTCGTCTCCATAATATACTTGAGCAGTTCCAGGCGCTAACAATAATTTAGTGGCACTTTCGATTGCTTTTTCTCGCTTACCATCAAAAGGCGCCGATTCATCATGAGAAGAAATAAAGTTCAATACTCCAAAACCCTTCAACTCATTTTGTAATTTACTAGAGTAGTAAGAAAATAGGTCTTCATAGTCTTTTTTTGCTTCATTTTTGAATTCGAAATTGATTAAACTATTGAATCCATTAGCAAAATAATTTACTTTTTTGTCGCTAAATTCATAGTATAGTCCGCCACCTAAGTTGTAACCAGAAACTTCGCCGGTTGTAAAAAAACCGTTATTATCCAATACTTTTGAAGGATTGTTTTTCTTCCAAGTAGCAAACGCATAATTACATTGTTTTTTGAATTCAGCCCAAACTCCTTCTTCAATGTGTTTGGCAGTATCGGCACGGTAACCGTCAATTCCGTACTCTGTAACATAATCGGTTAACCATTTGATGATGTAATATTTTGGGGCTCTTGGGTAGCCTGTACGGGCAAAGAATGCGTCTAATTCTTTCACTTCTTGTTCGTAGCGGCCTTCTTTTTTCCATTTTTCTACTAAAACAGCAGGCAATTCAACATTTTGTTCGCTTTCAGTACGTGTGTCAGGAAGATTGGCCACTAAGGTACAAGCGGTTGTATTTGCATAGTTTTTGTAATCGCAAGCAGGGCTTGTTCGTACCCAATTTTCAGGCCAAACAGCATCTTGTGGTGTAACAGGTCCGGTATGATTGATTACGCCATCAAAAATAACACGTATGCCGTGTTGATGTGCTTTCTCTACCATCATTTTTAATTCGGCAGGAGTTCCAAAGTTGGGATCTAACGCTGTCCAATCTTTTGCCCAGTAGCCGTGAAAGGCATAACTGTAACCCGTTCCTTCGTCAGTTCCATCGTGGATTTGTTCTACCAAAGGCGTCATCCAAATAGCATTGATACCTAATCGGTCGAAATAACCCTCTTCAATTTTTTGCGTAATCCCTTTGATATCTCCGCCCATAAAACCACGTAATTTTCCGGTAGGTTTGGTACGGTTGTAGTTGCTATCATTGGTTTGATCTGCATTATTGAAACGATCCGTCAATAAGAAATATACATTAGCAGCTTCCCAAACAAAAGGAGTAGTGCTAGTTGTTTTTTTATTTTGTGCTTGGGTTTCATTTGACGAAATGAAAACAGCCAAAAGAGCTAGTAGTAAAACATTTTTTTTCATAGATGTAGATTATTTGAGTTCAAGAATCAACGATGATTTGGCCTCGATAGTAATGTTGTTTTTAATGTTGATGGTTTGTCCAGAAATTACGTCTTTTCCTGTTGAATAGTGTTGCGTATTTTCTTTAAAACGAGAAACGACTACTTCTTGTTTTTCATCCGAATTGTTAATGATTACCATTACGCTCTCGGAATCATTGTATCTAAAATAAGTATACACATTGTTTTCAGGAATATAATGCTTTGTTTTTCCGGTATGAATGATTGATTTTCCTTTTCTCCAATTGAATAATTTGGCAGTAAAATCAAAAAATTGTTGTTGTTCTTTGGTACGACCTTCCGTAGAAAAAGCGTTGTTGGTATCACCTTTCCATCCGCCAGGGAAATCATGTCGAATATCACCATCACCTATATTTTTATCTCCTTTCATTCCAATTTCAGAACCGTAATACAATTGCGGAATACCGCGAATGGTAGCCACCAAGCTCATCGCTATTTGGTACTTTTTGAAATCGCCTTGGTAGATCTGGTTGAAACGGTTGGTGTCGTGATTTTCGGCAAAAACCAACATGTTGTTAGTGTTAGGATATAAAAAATCATTAGTGAAATTTTCATATACTTTTATAATTCCTTTGTCCCAATTGGCTTTGCTTTCGTTGAAAACGCCTCCGCCAATGGCATCATGAAGGGTAAAATCCATTACGGAAGGAAGGTTAGAATTGTAGCTTTGAATAGCACCAATTTTACTGTCTTTTTGCCAATAGGCCATTTGAGCTTGATCGTGCATCCAAACTTCTCCTACGATATTGAAATGTGGATATTCATCTGTAATCGCTTTGGTCCAAGTAGCAATACCTTTTTTATCGCAATACGAATAGGTATCTACTCGGAAGCCATCTAAATCGGCATATTCAATCCACCAAATCGCATTTTGAATTAAATAATTTAACACCAAAGGATTTGACTGGTTCAAATCGGGCATCGATTTTACGAACCATCCATCCATACACATTGTGGCATCTACTTTAGAAGCGTTTGGGTCAAACTGTGAAGTCATTCGGTAATTGGTTTGCGCGAAACCTGGGAATTGGTGAATCCAATCATAAGTAGGTAAGTCGTTCATCATCCAATGTTGGTATCCCCAATGATTGGTCACATAGTCCATAATGTTCTTCATGCCGCGTTGGTGCAATTCGGCACTTAAACGAACATAATCTTCATTTGTTCCGTAACGTGAATCGATTTTATATACATCGGATTGACCGTAAGTATGATACGATCCTCTTTCGTCGTTGTCTTCGCAAAGTGGGGTAGGCCAAAGTGCAGTAGCACCTAACGACTTGATATAGTCTAAGTTTTTGATAATTCCTTCTATGTCACCCCCGTGACGCCCGTCTTTATTAGAACGATTGGCTTTTTCAATAGTTTCTTTGGTGCTGTCATTATTCGGATTGCCATTAGCAAAACGATCGGGCATCAATAGATAAATCATATCAGAGCTATCAAATCCTTTGCGGAAACGCGAATTTTCTCTCCTTGATTTTAAACTGTATTGATGTGTAAAAGCTACTTTCTTGTTTTTTGAAAAAGAAAAAACAAGCTCTTTTGCGGGTACATCCTTGGTGTCAATAGTTACAAAAAGATAGTTCGGATTTTCCGTTTTTTGGATGGTTTTGATGACTACTCCATTGGAAACCGTTACTTCATTTTGGGCAATATTTTTCCCGTAGAACATAATTTGCACGTTTGATAGATTCATGTCACTGTACCAAAAAGGAGGTTCGACACGGTCTATTTGAGCAAATGCAAAAGTTGAAGTAAGTAATAAAAAGAGTATTTTTTTCATTTTAAACCATTAAGGGATTAAGATTCATTAAGCAGTGCAAAATATTCGTTTACAAAAGGTTTTGAAGATTTTGTAATATTAGTAGTTTTAAAATTGATGAGTAAACCCTGAGGGCGTCTTAATAATTTCATATAGGATAGTAGTTGTGCCTCGTGAATAGGAAGGATATTTTCAACTGCTTTTAATTCAACTATCACACAATCATTTACTAATAAATCTAACTTCAAATCAGTTTTTGTTTCTAAATCAAAATAATTAATTTTTACTGTGAGTTGTTGTTTAACATCATAACCATTACTTTCTAGTTCATATTTTAGGCATTCTTCGTATATACTTTCTAATAATCCAGGACCAAGTTCTTTGTGTACTTTGATAGCAAACCCAATTATCTCGTAAGATAATTGAGTTACTTCTTTTTTGGTCATTGTTATTCTCATATCTGTATTTATAGAACAATGTTTTTGCTAAAATCTTAATGTACCTTAATGTCTTAATGGTTCAAAAACAAATTAAAACTAAATCGTCACTACACCATTAGCATCCACAGCAACTTCTTTTCCATTAACAACAACAGTAATAGCTGTATCACCCTCTAAAGCAATTTGAGTTGCTTTTTGATTTACGGTTACTTTTACAATTTGGTTTCTGAAATTAATTTTGAATGAATATCCTTGCCAATCTTTCGGGATTTTAGGGGCAAAATGCAAGGTGTTATCCTTTACACGCATACCACCAAAACCTTCTACGATACTCATCCAAGTTCCTGCCATGGATGTAATATGACATCCTTCTTCTACTTCTTTATTGTAGTCATCTAAGTCCAAACGAGAGGTTCTTAAATAGAAGGTGTATGCCATTTCCATTTTATCCAAAACAGCGGCTTGAATAGAGTGGACACAAGGTGAAAGCGAACTTTCATGAACCGTAAAGGACTCGTAAAATTCAAAATTATTTTTCAATTGTTCTTTAGAGAAATGATCTTCAAAGAAGTAGAAACATTGCAATACATCGGCTTGTTTGATGTAAGGCGAACGTAGAATTCTATCCCAAGACCATTTTTGATTGATTGGGCGTTGACTTCTATCTAAATCGGCAACGCGAACTAACTCTTTATCCAAGAAACCGTCTTGTTGTAAATACACTCCCAGTTCCTCAGATTGTGGGAAGTACATATTGTCAGCTACTTTTTTCCATTCTTGTAACTCAGCATTTGAAAGATTTACTTTTTCGATAATGCGTTTGTGGTCTGATGGATATTCTAACGATACTTTTTGAATTTGGGCTGCGGCATAATCAATACACCATTTGGCAATGTAATTCGTATAGAAGTTATTGTTGACATTGTTTTCATATTCGTTAGGACCCGTAACTCCTAAAATCACATATTGATTTTTGTTAGTAGAGAAAGTAGCTCTTTGGTGCCAAAAACGGGCAATACCAATCAATACTTCCAATCCTTTTTCAGGGATATAACTGTAATCTCCCGTAAAACGGTAATAGTTAAAGATGGCAAAGGCAATCGCACCATTTCTATGGATTTCCTCGAATGTGATTTCCCATTCGTTGTGGCATTCTTCTCCGTTCATGGTTACCATTGGGTACAAAGCAGCCCCATTAGTAAACCCTAATTTGCCTGCATTTTCAATGGCTTTGTCCAATTGGTTGTAGCGATAGGTCAATAAATTACGGGCTACTTCTTGGTCTTTGGTTGCCATGTAGAAAGGAATACAATACGCTTCGGTGTCCCAATAAGTAGAACCGCCGTATTTTTCTCCGGTAAATCCTTTTGGGCCAATATTCAAACGAGAATCTTTTCCTAAATAGGTTTGGTTCAATTGGAAAATATTGAATCGAATTCCTTGTTGCGCTTTGACATCGCCTTCGATGGTGATGTCTGACATTTCCCAGATTTTAGCCCAAGCTACTTTTTGCTCTTCTAAAAGCACTTCATATCCTTTGGCTAAAGCCGATTTAATGGCATTTTCAGCGGCTGTTTGCGTGTTTGCGTGATTCATTGAAACGGTGTATCCACCAATTTTCTGAATAGCAGACGTTTGACCTTTGGCAATTACGGTTTCGTAACTGTGTTGGATTTTTTCGTTGGTAGCATCAATGGCAACAGGCGAAATATTCTCGTTTTTTCCATTGGCCCAAATGCTATTGTGCATAAAAGTAGTTGCCTTGAAATGAGTTTTGAACGTTTGAGCTGTTACAAAAGCCTCATTACTTCCTTTTTTTACTTCTAATGGTTCCCAAAATTTTTCTTCCCAGTTGGCATCTTCATTGGTTACACCCGCATCAATATACGGTTTGTAAACAATTTTGGAATCTTTGTTCAAAGGAGAGATTTCGTAATTGATGATTCCTACTTCATCCAAATCTAAAGATAGAAAACGTGTTACCTTGACTGCAATTTCAGTTCCATTTTGCAAAATGGCTTCAAAAGAACGTTGGTACCAACCTTCTTTCATGTTCAATTCACGACGAAAATTACGAACAGAAGCACAGGTATGTAAATCTAAATTTTCACCGTTGATTTCAATGTCGATTCCAATCCAATTGGGAGCGTTCAATACTTTGGCAAAATATTCTGGATAACCATTTTTCCACCAGCCCACTTTTGTTTTGTCAGGATAGTAGATTCCGGCTATATAACTTCCTTGGAAGGTTTCGCCAGAATAGGTTTCTTCAAAATTGGCACGTTGCCCCATAGCACCGTTTCCAATACTAAAAAGACTTTCGGATGATTTTACTCTTTCTACATCAAATCCTTCTTCAATAATCGACCAGTTGTCTGGTTTAATATAATCTTGGTTCATTTTTTTAATTTAAAAATTTGAAATTTGAAAAGGGGATAATTGGTCCCGATTTCAATTTTTAATTATTTATAAGTGAATTTAAAAAAGCTTCGTCTATAAAAGTGAAGTCTTTAAAATTGAATTTAGCTTCGTTTAAAATGGTAGCATCTCCAATTCCAATACTGGTCATAGATGCAATATTAGCGGCTTGAATTCCAGCAACCGAATCTTCAAAAACAATGGAGTTTTCATTGGTAATACTCAATTTTTGTGCTGCTTGAAGAAAAACTTCAGGATCTGGTTTGGCGTTACTCACGTCATTTCCGTCCACAATGGCATCAAAATAAGACAAAATTCCTGTTTTCTCTAAAATAGGTCGTGCATTTTTACTTGCTGAACCCAAAGCGATGGGTTGTTGGTTGGCTTTCAAAAACTTCAGTACTTTCATCACACCTGGAAGGATTTCACTTTGATCCATATCCACTAAATACGATAAGTAATCTTCGTTTTTTTGAATCAACCATTGGTCTTTTTGCTCCTGAGAAGCTTCGACTTGTCCTAAGCCTAAAATAATATCGAGTGAGCGCACGCGGCTTACTCCTTTTAATAATTCGTTGTGTTCGTGTGTAAATTCGATACCTAAGTCGGTTGCGATTTTTTTCCAAGCTAAATAATGGTATTTAGCCGTATCGACAATTACTCCGTCAAGGTCGAATATGAATGCTTTTTTAGTCATTATTGGTATTATTTATTACGTCATCTACATCTTTAACTCGTACTACTAAAATAGCAGCGATGATAAAACTAACACCACTCGTTACAATAGCAAATATGGCATTGTCTTGGTATACATATTTTACAAGTGGGCCTCCTAGTAAGGCATTTACGATTTGTGGCAACACCACAAAAAAGTTGAAAATTCCCATATATACTCCCATTTTAAAAGGCGAAATGGAACCTGCAAGAATGGCAAAAGGCATCGATAAAATACTAGCCCAAGCAATTCCAACAGCAATCATAGAGAGAATCAGCCAGTTTTCATTTGGCATAAAATACATCGAAATTAATCCCAAACCTCCAATGATTAATGAGATGGCGTGGGTTAATTTTCGGCCTATTTTTTTTGCAATGTAAGGTAAAGCAAATGCGTAAAATGCAGACACTAAATTGTACACCCCAAATAAAACACCTACCCAGTCTCCAGCATTTTGATAGGCTTCACTTTTATTGTCACTAATAGGTAAACCATAAATATGGTGAGCAATGGCAGGAGTGGTAAATACCCACATACCAAACAATCCAAACCAAGAGAAGAATTGTACAAAAGCCAATTGTCTCATAGTGGTTGGCATTTGTTTAAAGTCATCAATTACATCAAAAAGATTGGATTCTTTTTCTGGAGTTGCTTTTTCATCTGAAAATTGCGCTAATTCAGTAGGAGAATATTCTTTAGTACTGAAAATGGAAACCAAAACCGAACCTACTAATACGATGGCTCCAATGATAAAGGATAAGATTAAGCTATAAGGAACACCTCCAGCTTCACCTTTATTGGAAATACCAAAATAATTAGTTAGAGTATATGGTAGTAAAGATCCAATTACGGCACCAAAACCAATTAAAGCGGTTTGAACACTGAATCCCGCCGTTCTTTGATCGGTTCTTAGATTGTCTCCTACTAAAGCTCTGAAAGGTTCCATAGCAATGTTAAACGAAGCATCCATAATCATTAACATACCAGCACCTACCCATAATGCAGGGAGTACTGCGATGAAAATTTCGGCTTGCGGCATTAGGATTAATCCAATAGAGGCAAGAATAGCTCCAGTAAAGAAAAATGGTTTTCTTCGGCCAAATCTTCCCCAAGTCTTGTCGCTATAGTATCCAATAATAGGCTGTACAATAAGTCCCATTAGCGGAGCTATAATCCAAAACCAAGATAGTTCATGAACATCGGCACCAAAAATTTGAAGAATTCGGCTTGCATTCGCATTTTGTAATGCAAATCCCATTTGTATCCCAAGGAAACCAAAGCTCATGCTCCAGATTTCAAGGGTACTTAATCTACGCTTTTCCATTATCGTAATTTTAAAATTAATACGATAAGCGCTATGCTTATCAAAACTTAACTAGGATTTTCGAAGTAAAAGTAAAAGTTTTGAAGCTCCAAATATAGATAAAACCCTTTTACTTTGTATTTCAAAAAATTATTTTTAATTGAAAATAGTTTACTACAAGGTTGTAGTACTGAGCGAATTAACAAAATAGTTTTAATTTGTAGATTCTCTCTCAATGAGGTGGGTCGAAATTACTTCTGTTACGTAATTTTCTTCACCATCTTGATAGTCGTCTATTTCTAATCTTTTTATTAGCATTTTAGCTGCTTTGGCTCCCATTTTTTTACCATTTTGGCTCACAGTGGTAATACTAGGAGTGGAATATTTTGAAATCATCCCGTCGGTAAAAGCAATCACTGATAAATCATTTGGAACTTGAATTCCCATTTTGTTTGCCATTTTGATAATCGTTACCGCAAATAATTCGTTTACAGCAAAAACGGCATCAATTGCTTTATCTTCTAGTAGTTTGCTAATAGTGATTTCGCAGGTATCCACATCTTCAATTTTGATAATTAGATTTTCATTAAAAGGGATGTCGTTGTCTAATAAGGCTTTAGTATAACCATCGGTTCTCAATTTTCCTACGCTAACATAATCTACGGTGGTGACTAAGGCTATTTTTTTCTTTCCTTTATCGATTAAACTCTGTACTGCTTCGTATGCTGCGGCTTGGTCGTCAATAATTACTTTGTCGCAGAGGATGTCATTGGTTACACGATCAAACATTACTACAGGCATTCCTTGATTGATGACTTCGGTAATGTGGTGGAAATCACCTTTGTATTGTGTTTCTTTGGATAAAGACATGATAAAGCCATCAATACTTCCATTAGCAAGCATTTCCATATTTAGCACTTCTTTGTCGAATGAATCGTCCGATAAACAAATTACTACACTATATCCATTTTCATTGGCTACATGTTCAATGCCATTGATAACTGTAGAAAAAAAATAATGCACAATTTCAGGTATAATTATTCCAATAGTTTTGGTTTTTCGATTCTTTAAACTTAGTGCAATATTATTGGGTTTGTAATGGTATAATTTGGCAAAAGCCTGTACTTTTAATCTTGTTTCTTCACCTATTTCATTACTGTTTCTCAAGGATTTAGATACTGTAGAAATAGAAACGTCAAGTTCCTTTGCAATTTGTTTTAGAGTGACTTTTCTTTTCATGTTGGGTGCTGAGAAATAGTTATTGAGAATAAATGTATTGTTAAATTAGTTCAATTACAAAAATATCCTATAAATTTTCTTAAAACCACAAACTTTTCAACACTATCACGTTTTCGTAAAAAGAAAACGTTTTTGCGCATTCCGAAAACGTTATCGTTTTGTTAATTTTGTTTATCGAAGTAAAAGAAAAGTAAAATAAAGTTAACCAAAAATCAAATTAATTTAAACAAACAAGTATGAAAACAATTTACAAAAAGTTGTTAGTTTTATTACTACTCTTGCCAGCGAGTTTGTTGGCTCAGAGTTCATTTAGCGGGGTTGTAGTTGATTCTAAATCGAATCAACCAATACCAGGGGTAAATGTGGTAGTAAAAGGAGTGCAACAAAGTGTTACTACAGATTTTGACGGTAAATTTAAATTGTCAAAAATCAAGCAAGGAGACGTGGTTCTCTTTTCATTTGTAGGATACAAAGGACAGGCAATTACGTATTCTAATCAAACGAATTTAACGGTAAAACTTGCTGAGGCTGAAAATCAACTTCAAGAGGTTGTAGTACAAGTAGGGTACGGATCGGTTAAAAAGAAAGATGCGACAGGATCTGTAGCGGTTATTACTGCAAAGGACTTTAACAGAGGAGCTATTACTAATACTGAAAACTTATTGAACGGTAGAGTTGCGGGTGTAGTAGTGACTCAAGGAGGTCGTCCAGGTGATGGGGCTGCTATTAGAATTAGAGGAGGGGCTTCATTAGGGGCAACAAATGATCCTTTAATAGTTATTGATGGTTTGCCAGTTGATAACGGTTTGTCTTCAATTAATCCAAATGATATTGAGTCATTCTCTATCCTAAAGGATGCTTCTGCTACAGCTATTTATGGTTCTAGAGGATCAAATGGTGTAGTTTTGATTAAAACAAAAAAAGGGACTAAGCAAGATGGTGTAAAAGTTTCATTTAACTCATTAACTACTTTTAATACAGTAGCTAAAAAAGTAGATGTGTATTCTGCTGATGAGTTTAGAAATTTGATTACTACTTACGTTCCATCAAGAGTAGGTTTGTTGGGAACAGGGAATACTGACTGGCAAAATGAAATTTACAAAACAGGGATTACTTTTTCTAATGACATTTCTATTAGAGGGAATTTCTTAAAAACAATTCCAACCCGTTTGTCTGTAGGTAAAACTACTGTTGATGGTGTTTTATTGACTTCTTCTTTTAATAGAAATACAGTAGCATTGTCTATGACGCCTTCATTTTTTGATAATCATTTGAAATTTGAGGTGAATGCTAATTATGCTTCTGAGAAAAACAGATATGCTGATGAAGGTGCTATTGGAGCGGCTATTTCATTTGATCCAACTCAAGTGAATTATGATCCAACTTCACCATTCAATGGATATAAAGAAAATTACACTCCCAATCCTCCAAGTAATTATACCACTTATGGAGCTTCAAATCCTATTGCTTTGTTGAAACAAAAAGACAACAATGATCAAGTTTCTAGATTTTATGGAAATATCCAAACCGAATACAAATTGCACTTCTTTGAAGACGTAAAAGCGGTTGTAAATGTTGGTTTTGATAGTAGAAGAAAAACAGGGACTAATGTTGTAAGTCCTTTTTCAAGAGCGGGTATTTACAATGCAGCTAGACTTGGATACAATGAGAATACTTGGGAAAACAAATCGAATAAATTAGTAGACGGGTATTTGAATTATAATAAGCAATTTGGAAATGTAAAAGTGGATTTGACTGCGGGTTATTCGTATCAAAATTTCGAATTAGAAAGCTATTATTCAACTAATACATTGTTACCGGTTGCTGAACAAAAAGCCGATGTAGTAACAAGTCCTGGGGTTAATTTACAGGCGTATTACTCAAGATTAAATTTTGATTTAAGTGATAAGTATTTATTTACAGTAAACTTTAGACGAGATGGTACTTCAAGATTTTCTGAATTACATCGTTGGGGTAATTTCCCTGGAGCCGCTTTTGCTTGGAAAGTGTCTAAAGAAAATTTCTTAAAAGATTCTAAAACAGTTTCTGAATTAAAATTACGTTTAGGTTGGGGTGTTACCGGTCAACAAGATCTTCCGGGTGCTAATTATGATTATTTCCAAAGATATAATTTAAGTGGAGCAACTTCGGGAGCAACATACCAATTTGGAAGTCAATTCTATCAATTAGGAAGACCTGAAGGTTACAACCGTAATTTGAAATGGGAGGAAACTACTACTATCAATGCTGGTTTAGACTTTGGTTTATTTAATGATAAAGTAACGGGTTCGTTAGATGTGTATAACAAAACAACTAATGATTTGATTGCTTATGTTGCTGAAGGGTCGTTACAAAACTTTAGAACTGCTGGTTTTCAAAACATTGGTTCATTAACCACAAAAGGGGCAGAGTTTAATATTAATTACAAAGCGATTCAAACTAAAAACTCTTCATTAAACTTTAATTATAACATTGCTTACAATGATATTAAAATTAAAGATTTAAAAGGCTTAGATTTTCTACAAGGTTCAGTAGGGTTGGACTTAAATACGCAAATTCAGAAAGAACAATTGGCTCCAAATACTTTCTGGTTGTACGAGCAAGTATATGATGCGGCTGGTAAGCCTTTAGAAGGAGTATATGTAGATAGAAATGGTGATGGTCAAATTACATCTTTAGACAAACACGCTTTTCACAAGCCAAATGCCACAGTTACAATGGGCTTCATGACCAATTACAACTACAAAAAATGGGATGTGTCTATGGCTTGGAGATCTAGTTTAGGAAACTATATCTATGATAATGTAAATGCAAGTAGAAGTTTCCTTTCTCAAAGTATTTCAGATAATAATGTGAGAGCTATCAATAATACTACAGTTGATTTTAATACTACATTGTTTACCCAAAAAAGAGCAGAATCAGATTATTATGTTAAAGATGCTTCTTGGTTAAAATTAGACAACGTAACTATTGGGTACTTAATTGAGTCGCCATTTAATGTTCAATCGTCTTCTTTACGTTTGTACTCAGGGGTTCAAAATGTATTGACTATTTCTAAATATAAAGGAATGGATCCAGAGGTTTTTGGAGGAATTGACAGTACAATTTATCCACGTGCAAGAATGTTCTTATTCGGATTAAACTATAATTTTTAATATTAAACTATTATGAAAAAGATAAAATCAATTAATTTTAAATTACTTGTATTTCTTGGATTAATTACATTTTTTGCATCATGTACCAATGATATGAATGTGTCTCCAAAAGATGACGATGATTTTACATCAGAAGCGTTCTACAAAGATCCAAGTTCGTACAAACAATTTTTAGCTAAAATCTATGCAGGTTTAGCTGTTACAGGTCAAAAAGGTCCTTCGGACGCTCCAGATATTCAAGGAATTGACGAGGGTTTTGGTCAATATTTAAGAGGTTACTGGCAATTACAAGAGTTGCCAACTGACGAAGCAATGGTATCTTGGGGAGACCCAACTTTGCCTGAGTTGAACAACCACACTTGGAATGCTGATAACCGTTTTGTTAAAGCATTCTATGCTAGGGTTTTTTACCAAATAGGATTGTCTAATGAATTTTTAAGAGCGACTACCGATGCTAAATTAGCATCAAGAGGAGTGAGTGATGCTTTGAAAGCTGATATTAAAGTATACAGAGCGGAGGTTCGTTTCTTAAGAGCATTATCTTACTATCACGGAATTGATATTTTTGGTAAGGTTGCTTTTGCAACAGAAGATGATTTAGTAGGTACAAAACCAGTTGAAAAAGACAGAGCATTTGTGTTTAACTATTTGGTTACAGAATTAACTGCTATTGATACTGATTTGAAAGATGCAAGAACTAACGAATACGGAAGAGCCGATAAAATAGCGGCTAAAATGTTGTTAGCTAAATTATACTTAAATGCTAAAGTTTATACAGGAACAAGTAAAGATGCTGAAGCACTTGCTGCAATAAACGCAGTAATTGCATCTCCTTATACTATTGCTAATGTTCCTTACAGCAACTTGTTTATGGCGGATAATGATAGAACAGCAGTTCAATCTGAAATCATTTTTCCAATTCGTTTTGATGGAATTAATACTAAAACATGGGGAGGAACTACTTTCATTATTCATGCATCAACTGGTGGATGGAATTCAGATATGGGAGTTGATTCAGGTTGGTACGGATTAGCAGCTAGAAAAGAGTTTGCTAATTTATTTTCAGACCTAACAGGTACGACTGATAGAAGAGCTATGTTTGATGCTGCATCAACTTCAACATTAACGATTAATTCAGTTTCTGATTTCTTCGGAAATGGTGGTTTGAAAATTAAAAAATTCTCTAATAAAACTTCAACAGGTGCTATTGGAAGTAACCAAACTCATGCGGATACTGATTTTCCATTGTTCAGATTGGCTGATGTGTATTTGATGTATGCAGAATTAGCAGCTAACAATGTGGCATCTGCATCAAAATCAGTTGCTAAAGGTTATGTTAATACATTAAGAACTCGTGCTGGAGCTACAGCCGTAGCAAATGATTCAGATATTACTCCAGATTTTGTTTTAGACGAAAGAGCTAGAGAATTGTATTGGGAAGGTCATAGAAGACAAGATTTAATTCGTGCTAATAAATTTACAGGAAGTGCTAAATTATGGCAATGGAAAGGTAATGCTTTGAATGGAGCTAGTATTGATGCTAAATTTAATGTGTACCCAATTCCTCAAACAGAATTAAATACAAATTCTAACTTGACTCAAAATACAGGATATTAATGTTTAAAAAATCCAAAGGTCTATGCATTTAGACCTTTGGAAAATAAATTAATAATTATGAAAAAAATATATTTAAGTTTAATTTTAGTAGCAGGAATACTATCAAGTTTAGTTTCTTGTTCAGATGATCTTTTAGATCCAGTTGCTGCAAAGGGAGACAATATCGTACTTTCTGCTCCAACAGGAGGAACTTATGCTTTGTCAGCTTCTACTGCTTCTGCAACAGCATTTACTGCTAAGTGGACTTCGTCTACTTTTGGATATTCTGCAGCTGCAAGATATACTTTGCAAGTAATCAAAAGTACTGGAAATTTTAGTGCTCCTGGAACATTCCCGTTAGGGGATTTTGCTGTTGATGCTTCAGTTAATTTAGAAAAAGCAGTTACAAATAGACAATTGAATGCTGCGTTATTAGCTGCAGGTGGACCAATTGGGACCTCACAATCGTATAAAGTTCGTGTTGTAGGAAGTCCTTTAAATCAATCTTCATCTACGGTTGATGCTTACACAATAGTTTCAAATGAAATTACAATTACAGCAACTGCTTTTGATACTTATGATGAGTTTGCTAGAATTTATGTGCCTGGAAATTATCAAGGTGCAAGTGGATACGGTTCTGACTGGTCGCCAGGAGATGCAGCTGTAGCAAAATTATTTTCAGCTGGAAATAATGGGAACTACGAAGGATTTGTTTGGTTTGCTAATTCGACTCCAGAATTCAAATTTTCTCCAGTTGCTGCTTGGTCAGGAGATAGAGGAGAAGCTAGTGGTTCAGGTGCTTTTTCAGGAGTTTTAGGAGGGAATAATATTAAACCCGCTTCAGGAGGAACGTATTTCTTTACGGTAAATTGGGCAGCTGGAACGTATACAATGGATTTGAGACAAGTGTCTATTATTGGTGCGGCTACTCCAAATGGATGGGGATCAGGTACTCCATTAACATTCGATACTAATCCAAGTTCTCCATACTACCAAATGTACACTAGCACTTTGACACTTGCTGCTGATGAGTTTTTAATTCGTTTAAAAGACGATTGGTCAGTTAAAATGGGTACTCTTTCAGGTAACACTGAAAACACAACTACTGGAGGTCAATATAAAATTAAACTTGGAGGAGGTAATATGAAAGTGCCTACTGCAGGAACGTATAAAGTTGTTTTAGATATCAGAAATTCTGCTAACTACAACATACGATTAATGCCACAATAAAATTATATTTAAATGAAAAGCACTTAATTTGTAATAAATTAAGTGCTTTTTTGTTTTAACTAACCAACAACACAATGATGAAAAAAATACTACTTTCATTTTTATTTCTCTTAAGCATATTATCTTCATTTGCACAGCAGCAAACGGCTACCTATAGTGTGAGTCCTAATGCCTTTGAAGAAACTACTTCAATTACAATTACAATCAATGGAAGTAGTATTAACGAAGCTACATGGGGAGTTACAGGTAATAGTTTGTATATGTGGGCTTGGGCATTTGCGTTAGACGGTGTAACTCAAAAAGGGACTCCTTTAAATGGAGATTGGAACAATTCTAATGAGGCAAGTAAGTTTACCTACAATCAAGCTAATGACACCTATACTAAAACTTTTACACCAACTACCTATTACAATACTACGGGGATTGGGAAAATAGGTTTTTTAATCAAAGCTAAAGATGGTACGGGCGATAAAAAGTCGCAAGATATGTTGGTTGAGGTAGGCTCTTTCCAAGTCAATCTTACTGCACCTGTACAAAATAGTGCAACAATTATTTCTTCGGGTTCTAATTTTACAATCACGGCTACTAATACCAACGGTAATGCGAGTTATAATTTGAAATCGAATGGAGTGAGTATTAATACTACTACTTCGACTTCAAGTTATTCTTTTACACATTCCAATATTACAAGTAATCAAAATTATGAATTAGAAGTATTTCAAGGGACTACGACAATTACAAAAAAGTTTTCTGTGATTGTTAATCCAGGGAATAATCGACAAGTTTTGCCGTCCAATTTAGTTGATGGAATTAATTATGACCCTAACGATGCAACAAAAGCCACTTTGGTTTTGGATGCACCATTTAAAGATTTTGTTTATGTAGCAGGAAGTTTTAATAATTGGCAACCAACCAATGCGTATGCCATGAAAAAAGATACCAATTCGGATAAATTCTGGTTGGAATTGACAGGGTTGACTTCGGGAATAAAGTATACCTATCAATATTGGGTGGTAGATGCTACACCAATTACAGGTACACCAGCCATAGTAAAAACCGCCGACCCTTATTCTACTTTGGTTTTATCGCCTTTTGATGATTCGTCAATTCCATCTTCATCGTATCCTAATTTACCCGCCTATCCAACGGGACAAGAGCGTGAAGTAACTGTATTGCAAACGGGACAAACTTCGTATGCTTGGAGTAATGCCACAACCAATTTTGTTAAACCTGCTAAGGAAAAATTAGTAGTCTATGAATTATTAGTTCGTGATTTTGACGCAGGTCGAAATTTCCAAGCGGTAATTGATAAACTAGATTATTTTAAAAATTTAAAAATTAACGCTATCGAATTGCTTCCTGTAATGGAGTTTGAAGGTAATGAAAGTTGGGGGTACAATACTGCTTTTCATATGGCTTTGGATAAATTTTATGGCACTTCGGATAAGTTAAAGGAATTGATTGACAAATGCCATCAAAACGGTATTGCCGTCATTCTAGATGTGGCTTTGAACCATGCTTTTGGCAGAAATCCAATGCTAAGAATGTGGATGAATGATCCTGATGGAGATGGTTGGGGAAGTCCTTCGACCGAAAATCCGTATTTTAATACTGTAGCAAAACATAGTTATAGTGTAGGAGAAGATTTTAATCATCAACAACCAAGAACTCAAAATTATGTGAAACGTGTAGTGAAACAATGGATTGAAGAATTCAAAATTGATGGTTTTCGTTGGGATTTAACCAAAGGATTTACACAAGAATGCACTGCGGGAGACGACGCCTGTACGAATGCTTATCGTGCAGATCGTGTTGCGGTTTTAAAAACATATGCCGATTATTCGTGGAGTCTAGACCCTACACATTATACCATTTTTGAACATTTAGGAACGGATGCTGAAGAGAAAGAATGGGCAAATTATAGAATAACAGAGTCACCTAGCAAAGGAATAATGTTGTGGGGTAAAATGAACACAGAATATAACGAACTTTCTATGGGATACACTTCTAATATTGCTCGAATGAATAGTGCTAGTAGAGGATTTACTAATCATAGATTGATGGGGTATGCAGAAAGTCACGACGAAGAACGTTTGATGTATAAAAATATTCAATATGGGAATAGCGCTAACTCAGCTCACAACGTAAAAACGTTAAATACAGCTTTGTCAAGGATGTCAGCGATTGGCGCAGTTTCTTTATTGGTTCCAGGACCAAAAATGATTTGGCATTTTGGAGAATTAGGATATGATGATTCTATTTTTACCTGTAATAATGGAACGGTAAACACGTCTTCAGATGCTGCAACAGGTGATTGTAAATTGGATACCAAGCCACAATTGCAATGGACGAATAATTGGTTAACCAATGCCAATAGATTCAAAATTTATTCGGATTGGGCTAAAATGATTCGTTTAAAAACAGAAGAGCCTGTCTTTTCAGGAACAGCAACGATAACTAATACAAGTTCATTATTACAAACTATTAAAATCACAGATGCCAATCTTCCTAATACGAGTTTAAAAGATGTAGTGATTGTCGCTAATTTTGATGTCACCACTAAGAGTGTACCTACAGGTTTTCCTTATGCAGGAGAATGGTTTAATTTAATGGATAATTCAAGTTTAAATGTGGTCAACGTAAATGATGCTATTACTGTTTTGCCAGGACAATTTAAAATTTATGGGAACAAACAAGCTTTTGGAGCTACGGCACCATTTGCATTGCCATCGGATAATTTTAATGTGGAATCCAGAGCTGAAACTTGTGCCAATAAGAATAATGGAGAAATTGTAATTAATGCGGCTCAAGCGTATAACTACGTAGCTACTGTCAATGGAACCAATTATAATTTTACTAATAATAGTTTGACTATTTCTAATTTAACTCCAGGCGTTTATCCAATTTGTATCACTATTCCAGGAAAAGCTAACTTTGAACAATGTTATAGTTTAACTATTACAAGAGGTTCTTCATTAGCTGGAAAATCAACGGTTAATTCTAATGGTGCAACGGTACAAATTATGGAAGGAACGGCTCCTTTTGAAGTCTTTGTAAATGGCACGTCACAATTTGAAACCTCGGCTACTAATTTTACAATTCCAGTACAGCAAGGTGATTTTCTTGAAGTAAAAACAGCTAAAGCTTGTGAGGGGATTTATGCTACTAGCATTATGGATCCATTAAGTGGTTTTACGGCTTATCCCAATCCAACACATGGATTAATTGAAATAGCCACTCCAACACTCCATACTGAAATAGCCATTGAATTGTATAATTTGAATGGTCAATTAATTTCAAAAGGTGTGTATTCAGTGTTGAATGGGAAAGTGCAACTGAATTTAGAAAAAGAATCGGCTGGGGTGTATTTTGCAAAAGTACATTTAGATACTCCAGTAAGTGTAACCATTGTAAAAGAATAAACATGAGAAAAATTATATATTTAGCGAGTATAACCTTTTTGTTTATTTCGTGTGGCGGAAGTGGTTCTGATGGGCCTACACCGACACCGGAGCCAACGAATACTGCGCCAACGGTTCCGTCGTTAGTTGCGCCAACGAATAGCTTGTTATGTATTAACAATGTGGTTAATTTTGAATGGAGTGCTTCAACAGATGCTGAAAGTAATCCCATTGTATACCAGCTTCAGATCGCAACGGATAATCAGTTTGCCCAAATTGTAAGCACAACAGATGTGTCGTCACGTACTCAAGCAGTTACTTTAGACAAAGGCAAGGCCTATTATTGGAGAGTGAAAGCAACGGACAGTAAAAATGCATCTAGTGCTTATTCAGGAACGTATAGTTTTTATACTGAAGGGGTGGCAATAGCCAATCATTTACCATTTTTACCTGAATTAATTCAACCCGAAAGTAACACTACAATTACCGGAACAGCGGCTACCTTAAAATGGTTTGCCTCTGATGCTGATGTAACTGATGTATTGACTTATGATGTGTACTTAGGGACTACCAATCCACCAACAGTTAAAGTTGGAGATAATATAACTACACCTACTCTTGCAGTAACTTCATTGCAAGCGGCTACACTCTATTATTGGAAGGTTGTTGTAAAGGATAATAAAGGAGGTGAAACAAGAGGTCAGGTATGGAACTTTAGAACCAATTAATAGCACTCTATATCTTTAAAAACAAAAAAGCTACTCCCACAAAGGAGTAGCTTTTTTCAACTACAATTAACACATAAACTAAAAACTAAATTTTCCCATCTTTAATTTCATCCACAATTTCTGGATTTAATAAAGTGGTAATATCTCCAAAATTGGAGAAGTCTCCCTCGGCAATTTTACGCAAAATTCTACGCATGATTTTTCCAGAACGTGTTTTTGGTAAACCAGAAACAAATTGGATTTTATCCAATTTAGCAATAGGCCCAATGTGATCTGAAATATGTTGATTAATCTCTTTGCTTAAGTTATCTCTATCACGGTATTCACCAGATTCTTTTAAGATTACAAATCCGTACAAAGCATTTCCTTTGATGTCGTGTGGGAAACCTACAATAGCTGACTCGGCAACGGCTGGATGCTCGTTGATAGCGTCTTCAATTGGTGCCGTTCCTAAATTGTGTCCCGAAACAATTACAACATCATCTACACGACCTGTGATTCTGTAATACCCTACTTCGTCGCGTAAGGCACCGTCTCCTGTAAAATATTTACCAGGAAAAGCACTGAAATAGGTTTCTTTATAACGTTGATGATCGCCCCAAATGGTTCTCGCGATACTCGGCCAAGGATATTTGATACACAAACTTCCAGTAACTTGATTGCCTTCAATTTCGTTGCGTTTTTCATCCATCAATACCGGTTGAATTCCTGGTAATGGGAGCGAAGCATAGGTTGGTTTTGTAGGTGTCACAAAGGCTAAAGGCGAAATCATAATTCCTCCTGTTTCGGTTTGCCACCACGTATCTACTACGGGACATCTTTTGCCACCTACGTGGTCATTGTACCAGTGCCAAGCTTCTTCATTGATTGGCTCACCAACGGAGCCAATTACTTTTAAAGATTGTAAAGGATATTTTTGAACGTATTCAACACTTTCTTTTGCTAAAGCACGAATGGCCGTTGGCGCTGTGTAGAATTGAGTGACTTGATGCTTCTCAATGACTTCCCAGAAACGACTGAAGTCTGGATACGAAGGAACTCCCTCAAAAATTACAGTGGTAGCTCCGTTCAATAAGGGTCCATAAAGAATGTACGAGTGTCCTGTAATCCAACCAATATCGGCGGTACACCAGAAAATATCATTTTCTTCGTAGCTAAATACATTTTTGAAAGTGTAAGCGGTATACACCATATATCCTGCTGTAGTATGCACCATTCCTTTTGGTTTTCCTGTAGAACCTGAAGTATAAAGAATAAATAAAGGATCTTCAGCATCCATAATTTCCGCAACGTTGGAATTCATCGCATCGTCTAAAAGGGGTTGTAACCATTGGTCACGTCCTTCTTTCATATTCACATTCGTGTTGGTTCTTTTGGCTACCAATACGGTTTCAACACAAGGGCATTTTTCTAAGGCTTCGTCCACAATACCTTTTAAGTCAATGGCTTTGTTTCCACGGTAACTTCCATCTGAAGTGATGACCATTTTACACTCGCAATCATTGATTCTTGAAGCAACCGCTGAAGCAGAAAATCCAGCAAAAACTACGGAGTGAATCGCTCCAATTCTAGCACAAGCTAATAAAGAGATGGCTAATTCAGGAATCATTGGCAAATAAATACAGACGCGATCTCCTTTTTTGACGCCTTGGTCACGCAAGACATTGGCCATTTTAGAGACGCGTTCGTACAATTCGTTGTACGAAATGTGTTGTGCTGCTTCTTTTGGATCATTCGGTTCAAAAATAATCGCCGTTTTATCTCCTCTTTTAGCAAGGTGTCTGTCAATACAGTTTTTCGTAATATTTACTTTGGCATTGGTAAACCATTTAATTTCGGCTTCAGCCATATTGAAATCAATTACATTGTCCCATTCTTGGTACCACGTAAAGTTTTCAGAGGCAATTCGGTCCCAGAATTTTTTAGGTTCACGAATTGATTTTTTGTAGTGTTTGAAATATTCTTCTAGATTTTCAATTTTATAATAACTCATGGTATTCTATTTAATATGTTGTTGTTTTATTATGTGTTCTTTTAGTTTTTATTTGCTGTAACTTCCTATTTTGTATTTTTTCAATACCTCAATAATTTCACCAACAATAGCTTCGTCATCAATCGTAGATGGAATTTGGTATTCTTCACCGTCAGTGATACTTCGCATTAATTTACGAAGAATTTTTCCTGAACGGGTCTTTGGCAAACGTTGCACAATTACTACATTTCGTAAAGAAGCTACGGCACCAATTTGTTGACGCACTAATTTTACAATTTCTTGCTCCAATTGGAAATGTTCAATGTCTTCTCCATGTTTGATTACCACCAAAGCCAAAGGCGTTTGACCTTTTAGTTCATCGTGAATTCCAATAACGGCACATTCTGCCACAGACGAATGAGAGGCAACAATTTCTTCCATTTCGGCAGTAGAAAGGCGGTGACCTGCTACGTTAATTACGTCATCCACACGACCTGTGATAAAAATATAATCATCGTCATCTTTGAATCCACCATCGCCTGAGAAATAGTATCCTGGAAATTTTTCCAGATAACCTGCTTTGAATCTCGGATTGTCTTTCCATAAATCCAATAAGGTTCCCGGAGGTAAAGGCAATTTGATTACTACGTATCCTTCTTCGTTGGGCCCTACTTCGGTGCCGTTTTCACTGAAAATTCGAATGTCGTATCCTGGAACTGCTTTTCCAACTGATCCTGGTTTGATAGGTAAATATTCGATACCCATCATATTGGCTACAATTGGCCAACCCGTTTCAGTTTGCCACCAGTGGTCAATTGCAGGAACAGGAATGTGTTCTTGGTACCATTCTAAAGTAGCTACATCGCAACGTTCTCCAGCCAAAAACTGAATTCTCAACGAACTTAAATCGTGTTTTTTTATGAATTCTCCGTTTGGGTCTTCTTTCTTGATGGCACGAATTGCCGTTGGAGCAGTAAACATTACGCTTACTTTATGTTCCTCAATCATTCTCCAAAACGTACTCGCATCGGGTGTTTTGATTGGTTTTCCTTCAAAAATAATTGTAGTATTTCGGTTAATTAGTGGGCCATATACAATATAACTATGTCCTACAACCCAACCCACATCAGAAGCTGCCCAAAATACTTCGCCTTCTTTGGCATTGTACACGTTTTGCATGGAATACTTCAGAGCAGTAGCATAACCGCCAGAATCGCGAACAATTCCTTTTGGTTTTCCAGTAGTCCCCGAAGTGTATAAGACATATAAAGGATGTGTGGAGCTCAACGGCACACAATCGGCTTCTTCAGAACCGTAGACCAAAGCATCGTAATCCACATCGTATTTTTTAAACGGAACTTTAGCGCCTAATTTTCTATTCAGAATAATTACTTTTTTTGGTTTGTGATCTGCTAATTGAATGGCTTCGTCAACCAATGGTTTGTAAGCAATCAATCGGTCAATTTCAATTCCTGAAGAGGCGGTGATAATAGCTCTTGGTTTGCAATCGTCAATTCGAATAGCTAATTCATGAGGAGCGAATCCTCCAAAAACCACTGAGTGTGTAACTCCAATTCGAGCACAAGCTAACATAGCAAATGCGGCTTGCGGAATCATTGGCATGTAAATAACGGCAGTATCTCCTTTTTTCAATCCCAAAGATTGCATTCCTCCTGCGAGTTTAGCTACTTCGGTTTTGACTTCTAAAAAAGTATATTTTTTAATGGTTTGAGTAACTGGCGAGTCATAAATTACGGCTACTTGGTCTCCAAAACCATCTTCAATGTGTTTGTCCAATGCTAAATAGCATACATTTAATTCTCCGTCTTTGTACCAAAGTGGATAACCATTTTCATCCGAAGATAAAATGGTTTCAGGTTTTGTAAACCAATCAATACTGTCGGCTTGTTTCTTCCAAAATGCTTCTGGATTTTCGGTGCTTGTGGCGTAGGTATCTTTGTAATTCATGGTAAATATTTTATATATACAACTTGTGCTAATTTTCTATTAAATCGTGAACTTGTTCTACTAATTTTTTAGTTGAGAAAGGTTTGACGACATACAAATTAGCGCCTAATTCTAACCCTTTTTCAATGTCTTTTTCTTTGTTTTTTGCCGAAAGAAAAATGACTTTGCAATGAGATAGGCGATCGTCTTTTTTTATTTCTTCTAACGTGGCATATCCATCGACCATTGGCATCATTACGTCGAGAATGATGACATCTGGGAGTTGTTTTTCTAGAATTTCCAGTGCCTCTTTTCCATCACGAGCAATGAATACTTCAAAATTGTTTTTTTTGAAGGTGTATTCTAATGCCATTACTATATTTGGTTCGTCATCTACGATTAATATCTTTTTCATTCTCTTAGTTGTTTTCTGTTGTGTTGTAGTTGGGTAGTGTGAAGACAAAAGTAGCTCCTTCTTTTACATTGTTTTCGGCCCAAATAGCACCTTTATGATGCTCAATAATTTGTTTACAAATGGCTAATCCTAATCCGCTACCAATAGGTTTTTTGACATTTTGATTTCTTGACTGATAAAATTTATCAAAGATGGCTTCAAAATCTTCATGTTTGATTCCTTTGCCGTTGTTGTGAATTGTAACAGCAACATTGGATTCGTTTTCGGTAATCTGAATGCTAATTAAGCCGTTTGTTTCGGACGAAAATTTGATCGCATTCGACAATAAATTATGAATCACTTGAATGATGCGTTCTTCGTCATAAAAAGCTCGAATTTCTTTGCCAGCATCTTCAAAAGATACTTGTATTTTTTTATTATTGATGAGTTGTTTTACTGAAGCTAAAGTTTTTTCTACCGTTAAAGCAATGTTATTTCTAGAAAGATAAATTTTTTGCTTTCCAGTTTCAAATTTTTCTAAATCCAAAATTTTATCAATCAAACGGTTCAAACGATCGGATTCTGAAATGATGTTTTGCAAGAATTGTTTGCGCACTTCAAAAGGTACATCTTCATCGTCATGCAAAATTTCACTTGCCGCTCTAATTGCAGTTATAGGTGTGCGCAATTCGTGTGTAACGGTATCTAAAAATTCATCTTTTTGGATGTCTTTTTTAACGAGTTCTTCATTGGCTACTTTTAATTGCTCGGATATTTTTTGTAATTCATTTGAAGTGTCTGTTAGCTTTTTATTGATGATGATGTTCTCTTTGGATTCTTCCAAAATTCGCAATACCTCAGGCAAACTAATTTCGTCTTCTTTTACCACACTTGCAATTAATATTTTGGCAGAAGCCGTACCAATATGGCCAGTCAATAAATTTTCGGCAAATTTTATAAAACGAGCATCGGCGGTAGCTACATTCTTGTCGATGTTGTATTTTAAGTTAAAAATGGATAGCGCACGTTTAGTTCTTTCTTCTCCTAAAAAACGTTGTAATACTCGTTCAATATCGGATACATAAGCGGTTCCTTTCCATACAAAAGCGTCTTCGTGATTAGTAATGTATTTGTCAATATCTACAAACATTTCAGCATAGTTACGTTCTCTATAGTTGCCTCTAAAACTAACAGAAACAGCAGCAAAACACATTACATTAAAGAATAAACTCCAAAATAAAGCGTGTGGAATTGGCTGTAGATAATCTAATCCAAAAAGTTGGAAAGGTTTAAGTAATTCAATTCCCCAAGGGCCTTCTTGAATAAATAAACTGGTAGAATCAGTAATTCCCAGTGCGTATGGAGCTAATAGGGTATAACAACAAATTCCAAATCCGACAAGTATACCGGTAATAGCTCCTTTATTAGATCCTCGTCTCCAAAAAAGAGCGCCAAAAAAAGCCGGAGCTAATTGTGCAATGACCACAAATGAAACGAGTCCAATAGAAACCAAGGAGTAATCTAAAATAAAGATTCGGTAAATGGCATACGCCAAAATAATCAATAAAAAGATTCCGATTTTTCTACTGCGAATGATGCGTTTGTTGTTTTTTTCTTGTGATTTGTTTTGCAACGAACCCACAAATCCATAAGGAATTAACAAGTTGTTACTTAGCATGGTGGCTAATGCAATAGACGAAACAATAATCATAGAAATGGCGGCAGAGAACCCACCCAGAAAAACCAAAACAGTAAGGGCATTGTTGTTAAAAAATTGCGGAATTAATAACGAATAGGTATCTGAATTCAGTCCTTTTCCTTGAAATAAAATGTTGCCTCCCCAAGCTATTGGAAACACAAAAATATTGAACAATAGTAAGTACAATGGGAACAACCACATAGCTGTTCTAATGTGTGTTTCTTTATTGTTTTCTACAATTGAAGTATGGAATTGTCTTGGTAAAAGAAAAATGGCAAACATGGATAGAATGCAAAGGAAGAACCAATTGATTCCACCGGTTAATCCTCCAACTGAATTTTTCTTGTCAAAATTTTCTAAAACTGAAGCTTTAGCATAAATATCATCAAAACCGTCAAAGACAAAGTAAGTAACATAAATTCCGATGATTAAAAAGAAAACGAGTTTTAAAATTGATTCCATAGCTACTGCAGTCACAATACCACGTCTTTTTTCAGAAGCATCGACATAGCGGGTTCCGTAATAAGAAGCAAATAATGCCAAAGCAATACAAGCATAAGTAGTGGTGTCGTAAAAAATATTAGAACTGGATTCTGTTTTAGTAACAATATGAAAAGTGTCCGAGATGGACTTCAATTGCAAAGCAATGTAAGGCACAATACCAGAAATACAAACAATGGTAACTAATGCGCCTAAGAATCTATCATTGCCATATCTCAAAGAAATGAAATCAGCAATACTAGAAATTTTATTAACTCTTGAAATTCGAATGATTTTTTTTAGAATAATCATCCAAGTAGGTATAATAATGATTGGCCCTAAATAAATAGGTAAATAACCCAAGCCGGAATTGGCTGCAACACCTATGCTTCCATAATAAGTCCAAGCAGTACAATAGACTGCTAATGAAAGGGAATAGATATAGGGATTATTAGTCCATCTGGAGTGGTCTCTTTTTTCTGCCCAATAAGCAATATAAAAGAGGATAAGCATATACAATGCTAAAATAATTAAAAGGCCTACACTACTCATAATATCTTTTGATGATTAAGTAAGTGGTGCCAATAGAAAATAACCAAGCTGAAAATACGTAGATGTAAATTACAGGAAAACCAAGAAAAGGTTTTGAACTGTCAAACAGTAACAATAATGGTAGGTTCAACGCTAATAACATTAGCATTGAAAGGATAACCAGTTTTTGTTCGTGTCTCTTCTTCATAGTTATAAAAATATACAAACGCTGCCAATATTGACAGCGATTGTATATGAAATATTGAAATTTTTATTATTTGTCGCTATATTCTCCTGTAAGTGAATAGTATCCGAAGATGCCTAAACCGCCTACAATAATTGGAGCAAGTACAAATGTGTAAATTATTGCAGGAATTAAATCTTCTTGTTTTCCTGTTTCAAATTTTGGGATAGCTTGGTCAATCAAAAGGAAATATGCAGCAGCAATTCCTATAGCAATCCAAACAATGCCTAATAATCTTTTTATTGCATTCATAATCGTATTTTTTTTTTGTTAAATTAAATGTTTACTTATTCTTTGTGAGCAGTACTTTTACCATCCACATATATAGCACCAATTACAAAACAGATTGCTCCGATGATGATAGGATACCAAAGCCCTTCTAAATAAGCGTCTTGAACTACTGGCTCATTTCCAGCAGCGACTGCAGCGTCATTTAATTTACCTGCACTTACTACTAATGAAGTTGCGATAGCTGGTAATAACCCTCCAAAGATTCCGTTACCAATATGGTAAGGTAATGACATTGAAGTATAACGAATTTTCGCAGGGAACAATTCTACTAAGAACGCAGCAGTTGGTCCATAAACCATTGTTACTAAAAAGATTTGGAAGAAAACTAATAATGTAACCATCCATTTGTCAGAATCGTTTACTACCATAGTAGTTACTTTATCTACTTTTGGTTTTCCATCAACGATTTTTGCTACTCCATTTTCTAAAGCAACAGTTTTTACTTCTTTCCAGGTAGCACCATCGGTATATTCTTTAGTAGTGGTATAAACTGAATCTAGTGCATCTTTGTTTTCTTTTGTTTCAGCTACTAAAACAGTTTTTGCAGTAATTTCAGTTTTGTTTTTGATGCTTGTAGTTTCGTACATCGCTTTGTAAACAGGTCTGTATGACACTACAGCAATTAGAATTCCGAAAAGCATTAGCCATTTTCTACCAATTCTGTCAGACAACCAACCGAAAAACACGAAGAAAGGAGTTGCCATTAAAATTGCAATCATCATGATGTTCCCCTTTTGATCTACAAGTCCCATAGTTTTTTCAATGAAACTCATAGCATAAAATTGCCCTGTGTACCAAACTACACCTTGTCCCATAACAAGTCCGAATAAAGCTACCAATACAAATTTGAAGTTTAATTTGTGACCAAAACTTTCTTTCAATGGGTTTTTACTTGTTTTTCCTTCTGCTTTTACTTTTGCAAATTCAGGAGACTCGCTCATGTTTTTACGAATTAAGTAAGAAACCAAGATCATTAAGATAGATACCCAGAAAGGTACTCTCCATCCCCAATCTTCAAAAGCTTCTTTTGTCATAGAACTTTTTGTAACCATAATAACAATTAGGGAAACAAATAGACCTATTGTTGCAGTAGTTTGAATCCATGAAGTCCAATAACCTCTTTGTCCAGGACCAGCATGTTCGGCTACATAAGTAGCAGCACCACCATATTCTCCACCAAGAGCAAGACCCTGAAGCAAACGTAAAATTAATACTAATGTAGGTGCCATAAATCCAATAGATTCATAACTTGGTATACATCCAATCATAAATGTTGCTCCACCCATTAATAATAATGTAACCATGAACGTGTATTTACGTCCAATTAAATCGCCTAGACGGCCAAAAAATAATGCTCCAAAAGGACGCACTACAAAACCTGCAGCAAATGTTGCCAAGGTAGAAAGGAAGGCAGCCGTTGGATTGTCTGAAGGGAAAAATTTAGTTGAAATAATAGTAGCTAAACTACCAAAGATGTAAAAGTCATACCATTCGATCATGGTGCCTACTGAAGACGCTCCAATTACGCTCCATAAGGAGCTTTTTTTGTGTTGATTCATAATTTAATTGTTTTTGGTTTGGTTAATTAATAGGTATTAAAATGTGTAAACACATGAAATCATTGTTCTAAAATTAGTTACAGTTTCATAATTTCCAGAAGCTTTGCCGAAAAGGTTTGTATCTCCCCATTTAGCAGAAGTTAGTTCCAATTCTGGAGATACTCTGAATTTGTTTTTCTTGAAATCGATTCTTCCTGAAAGCCTCCATACATTGTCGATAGAACGAGTGCTAGAAAGTCCTCTTCCAGCAATGTTTGCTAATGAAGAAGCGGCAGTGTCTGCTCCGCTATTTTGTGTAGAACCAAAGAAAATCCCAGGAGCTACAGATTTTCCATTGCTTGCAATGTCAATCCAGAAAGCATTAGTTTTTGTAGGGTTAAATGTTTGAGTTGTTCCAGAAGTAACCGCAGTATAACCACCTAACATTACTAAGTTATTCATGTTACCACCTGAAATTCCATAAGCCTTAATGATAATATCATCATCAGCATATTTTCCATAACCGAAGATAGAAGTACTATTTAATGTCTCTGTTGTTACAACATTAGAGAAAATAGTATTGGGTTGAACCGATTTATACTCTACTCCAGCTCCTAAGAACACATTTTTTCCTTTGTATTGTAATTGTGCATTTAATGTTGGTAATGTGCTGTTGATCGTCGCCGCATTTGAAGTAGTTCCTGCTACGCTGAATTCTCTTTCTTTGTAAGCTGTTAAACTTAAAGAAACGTCTTTGCTTAAAGCTTGTTTTAATTTAACTTGAGTAGCCCATCCAAAAGGATTGAATAGAATTCCAGTATTGAAATTCGCGACACCAGGATATACCTCTGGAATAAACGTTGGGTACCAAGTTTGACCCATAGTTAAAGAGGTTTTTTTCCAATCCATTGTAATGAATGCATGACGCAAACGTAGCGAACCAATGTTAGCTTCGACAGTTGCGTAGAAATCACCTTCTAAAGTTCCACTCATTTTGGCTCCCCAAACGTCTGGTCCTTTTACTTTGGCTCCAAATCTTGACGTTACCGCTAAAAAGTTAGATTGACCTACCGCATTAGCATCTTTTCCATTGGCATCTCTCAATACGTCATTAGGGTATAAATTCAATTGGTCTTCTCTAGCCATTGCTGATTTTCGAGAATCAAAAATATAGTCTGATCTAAGGAATCCATACCAGGAAACACTATAGTCATTAGCAGTAGGTGCTGGGGCAGCAGGAGTTTGAGAATATCCTTTAAAAGAAGCAATCGCTGCCAATAGGATTAAATAACGTTTTTTCATAATAATTTTTTGGTTTGGTTAGTAAAATGGTTAGTTTTAATAGAGCCAAATTCTATTATTTTTAGGTTTAAAAAAATTATTATATATATAAGTGTAAAATAGTATAGTTAATCTTTAAATCGTTCCCATTTTATCAACATAAATTTGTCGCCAAGTTCGGTTATAATCATACCTGCACCAGACAATAATTCTTTGTTTTTTAAATACTCTACGAGTTCTAAATGACTAAATATCTTATAAGTAGGATGGTAATCAGTATGAGAAGGTTTTTTTACATTGAAGCTTTTCACCCAGTTGCTAATGGTAACATGCGACACCCCGATAATACGCTCTATTTCGCGGTAGCTTAAGCCTTCTAGGTACAATTGTAAGGCTTTGGTAACATAGTAATCATCTATCTTTTTGCCTATTTTATTGACGGTGAAAAAATAGTTACACTTTTTACACAAGTACCTTTGTTTGTTATTGATGATGCCACTTTTTATGATGTAGTTATTTTGGCATTTTGGGCAGGATACAATTTCCATATATATAAATTTTGCATAAATATAATAAATTAGCAAATATAGTAATTCGATATTGATAATAAAATTTTAAAAAAATTACAAAACCTTTATTTTTATTGAAAGAATAATGAATGATTGATAGTAAAATCTATTGATAGTGAAATCTATTGAAATGAAAAATAGATAAGAGTAGGTGCTTGGGGAAACTAGATTTTAGATGAAGGTATAAAAACAAAAAACCCACTCGTTTGAGTGGGTTTTGTGGTACCTCCAGTACCATTTTTACCCAAAATCATAATTCTAAACAATTTAAACTTTTAACGCAAACCTCTTAAAAAGTCAATAAATATAAGGCTTTACAAGGTTTTTATTATTTGGATAGTATCGATTTAATTTGCATATATTTTGATTATGCCGTACAAGTACCGTACAAATTTTGTATATTTGTATTGTTAAAACATCAAGATATTATGGCAACAATTAACTTTTTATACCGTTCAACTAAAGACGAAGCAAATTTAATTTTGCGTCTTTTATTCAGACATGATGGCAAAGATAATGTTTTGGCAGTTAATACAAAGTATTCTGTAACCAAGCACTACTGGACAAAGCAACACGATATTAAAAAGCCTAAAGAATTGGCTGTAGTCAACAAACAACACGAAGTTATAGAAGAACTCAATAAAATTGAGAAACACGTTCTAACGGCTTTTAATAGTGTTGGTATTGGCGTTATCAATAAGCAATGGTTGCTAAACCAAATGGACTTATATTATAATCCGCCAGTTCCACCAGAGCAACTGCCTAATGATCTAATTGGCTATTTTGATAAATATCTTGATTTCAAGAAAAACGAGATTACACCAAACACCAAAAAGAAAATCAATGTTATCAAGCAGCTTTTAACGCGTTACGTTGAGCATACTAAAAGACCTTTGAACCTTACTGATGTTGATGGTAATTTTAAAATGAGTTTTGAGGCATACTGTTTAGAAAACCTTTACGCTCCAAATACTATTGCAACAGCTTTGAAATTTATCAAAACAATTTGTAATCATGCAAAATCAAATGGTTTAGATATTAGCATCCAATTAAGCAATATAAAAATCAAGCAGACAAAAGTGGATAATGTTTATTTGACTTTTGATGATTTAACTAAAATAGAAAAAACCGATAAAAAGAAATTTACAGACAGTTTGCTTAATGCTAGGGATTGGTTAATTATTAGCTGCTACACTGGTCAAAGAATTTCAGATTTTATGCGTTTTACCGATAAGCAAATAAGAGTTGAAAACGGCAAAAGTTTACTCGAATTTACCCAAGTGAAAACAGGTAAAAATATGACCGTTCCATTACATCAAAAAGTATTAGAAATTCTTAAAAAACGAAAAGGAAAATTTCCTTACGCTATATCGGACCAAAAATACAATGCTTATATAAAAAAGGTTTGTGAAATTGCGGAGATAGACGAAGTAGTGTCTGGAAGTAAAAAATCAGAAACAGAGGAAGACAGCGGAATATATCGTAAAGAGGCAGGAACCTTTAAAAAATGGGAATTAGTAACATCGCATATTGGTAGACGCTCTTTTGCAACAAATTTTTATGGTAAAATACCAACAACCTATCTTATTTATGTAACAGGACACAGCACAGAACAAATGTTTTTAACTTATATCGGAAAAAGCAATAAAGATTTAGCAATGGAACTAACCAATTATTTTTAATTGGTTAGTTTTTAAGTTTTATATATTTACGATTAATTTTAGCATAAATAATGATTAGTAGTACTTTAAAGCAATATACAGATAGTTACAATGTAAATTTATCTAATTATCTTAACGAATACGAAGACAACACTAAAGCTTTTTTTCTCCAAAGTGAAAAGGTAAAATATCAAGCATACCAAAATGCCTTAACTAAAATATCTAATCAACTTCAATTATTTACAAGAGAAGAACTGAATAATAATCTTGTACACAAAAGTATTGCAGCTGATTTAAAAAAAATGAATATTGATGCTTACAATAGTATTATTACAGAATTAAATCAAACTCCAGATGAAAATATTTTGTCTTTATCAAAATTAAAAAATGATAAAATTAGTATTGATGAAAAATCACTTGAAAACCATATTAAAAGCTCAATTGTAATATTAAAATACATTTCTCAAGAATATGAAGAAGCAATTCAAACAACAACTATTATCGCAAAAGATGAAAGTGGGGAAGTTGCATTGCTAGATAGTACAGAATACCAAATAGACCAACGATTGGAATTATGGTTAAAAAACTATGAAAGTGAAAACGAATATATTCACATACCTAAAGCAATAGAAGAAAAAAGAAGCTGGGTTACCGATAAATATAAAAATTACGAAGAAAGATATTATAAATCTCAAATAGATATTTGTAATGCAATATTAAATGCAGTTCCAAATCAAATTGAAATAACCACTATAAAAACAGAGTTCAAAAATAAATTAATTGACCTGCGAAAGAGTATTCCTTTGCCAGACACAGAAATTAACAAACTGATTTCGGAAATCAACAACGCTTTTTATAGACTGGAAAAGTTTATGAAAGGTATCGATTTAGAATATAACGCCTATTACTTCAATGATGCTTTTACACTACTTTTCAATGAAATGAACAAACTTGAAAACAAAAGTGCTAGCAATGATGCTTTGATAAATGGCTATTATACTATTATTAATCAAATTTGCTTCGATTATGATAAAAGTGATTTTTTAAATACGGATGCTTATGAAAATGAAGATTTTAATCGTGATTGCAATGAAATTGAATATTTGGCTTGTGATAGATATGAAGAATTTAATATTGATGAAGATGGTAATGGAATAAAAATATCAATTTCACATATCGCAAACAATGTAATAACAACTAATGAAACAACTGAAAATGAGAGTACAATTGTTTTAACAGATAAAATGGAAAATCCATATCCTAGAATATTTACAAGCTTTAAAGCTTTTACAAAATTTAAAAATCTTTTAGAAGAATTTGGAAATAGTAGTGAAAATTTAGCCAACTATAGTTTTGTATATCACAGAATGAAAAAAGATAATTTAATATTTGACGATTATCAACAAACCCAATTTATGTATTTCTTATTAGATTTTGATATTAATATAAAAAGGATAAAACCTAAAAGCCAATTAGGTAATAATGATTTAAGAGAAGGTATTTACAATAGAATTTAATTTACCACACGGCAACCGTGTCATAAAATACACGATTTCAATCAATCTACAACACGACTTCAAATAGAATTTTGGCTTGTTAATCTTAAATATAACAAGTCATGCAAAACAACGCAATTTTATTAGAGAGCCTAACGGTTGAACAACTTCAACAACTTATAGGCACATCCGTAAAAAACGGAATTCAAGAACTTCAAAAAGAACTTCAAACAAAAGACAATTCGGAAGAATTAATGACCAGAGAGGAAACCTGCCAATTTCTAAAAATTGATAGCAGCACTTTATGGGCATGGACAAACCAACAGAAAGTCAAGGCTTACGGTATAGGAGCACGACGTTATTACAAAAGAAGCGAGTTATTAGAATGTTTAACCTTATTAAAAAAATAAGCAATGGCAGACTGGTATAACAAAACGGAAAGAATGCTTGAAAAAATCTACGCTGATACTAGCGAGATAGCATCTAAATTAAAAGCAGGTATTGACCAAGATCCAGAAAACATTATTTACGATAATCAAGAGTTTATGAAACTCATGAATATCAGTAAAAGAACAGCGCAACAATGGAGAGATAGAAAAATCATTGGATTTTTTCAAGTCGGAAATAAAATTTACTATTCCCAAGCAGATGTTCAAAAGTTATTAAAATCTAACTACAGTCCTAAAATTGAAAAGGAGTTATGAGTTTTAGCAAGGAAGATTTATTAGCAAAAGTTACAAGTTATGATATTCTCAATCATTACTTGCAACCCTATCACAATGGTGGCAGATTGTTAGCAGCTAAAAACATAAGCAATCCTTTTCAAGCTGAAAAGCAAGAAACACCATCTTTCAATATTTTCCCAACAATGGGAACAGGAGAATGGCGATACAAAGATTTTGCAACGGGTGACGATGGCAGTTGTTTTGATTTAGTAATGAAATTGTTCAGCCTTTCATTTCCCGAAGCATTGCAAAAGATAAATTCAGATTTCACATTAATGCTTGATGTTAGTCAAGAACCAGTTAAATCAAATAGACAACTCGCACAAGAAGCACCAAAGTTTGAAATTAAAAGAAGGCAATTTAACGATGCTGAAAAAAGTTTTTGGTTAAAGTTCGGTATTGATGAACAAACACTAAAAAGGTTTAATGTATCAAGTTTAGAGGAATTTAGCACAACCAGTAAAATCGGAAATCCTTACACAACAAGGAGCAGTTCTGATAAATTCATCTTTGCTTATGAAAATGATAATTGGGTAAAATTATACAAGCCTTTAGACGAGAAAAAGTATAAATTCCAATATCTAGGGACAAAAGAGCAAGGATTTATTTTTGGTTGGAAACAACTTCCAGAAAGCGGAGATTTACTTATTGTTACAGGTGGCGAAAAAGATGTAATGACTTTAGCTACAAAAGGTTTTAATGGTATAACGCTCAACAGCGAAACCGCAACTTTGCCTAAAAGTGTAGTTGATGAATTAAAGCTTCGCTTCAAAACTATTTTGGTTTTATATGATAATGATGAAACAGGATTAAAACAATCCAATATTCTAGCGGTTGCACATGGTTTGCATAGGTTGGTTTTACCAACCTTGCAAAACAATGGTAAAGACGTTTCCGATTATTTCGCAAATGGTGAAACATTAGAAAAATTTAATGCTTTGCTCTTAACAGCAATTCAAACTCCGGCTCCAGTAGAATTAGACGTTGAAAAATCAGTTTATAATGCGGTTGAACTATTAGCAAGAGGCGAAGTAGAACAACAATATTTGATGGAACCTATTTTTCCGCAAAAAGGTTCAGCAGTTTTAGCAGGTAAACCCGATACAGGAAAGAGCCAATTTGCTCGTCAACTTTGTATTCAAATAGCATTAGGGGAAAAAACTTTTATTGATTTTGAGCTTAACCCTGTTCATAATAAATCCATTTATGTAGCTACCGAAGACAACGAAGATGCAACACGTTTTTTGATAAATAAGCAATTCGGTGGTTTAGGAAAACAAGCCGTTGAAAATCTACGTTTCATTTTTGCTGATACAATGAACCAAGAAGAAATAATAAAAAACCTTAACGAGCAATTAACTTTAGAGCCAGTCGATTTAGTGGTTATAGATAGTTTTGGCGATATATTTCAAGGAAATGACAGCAACAATAATATGGCTATGAGAAACACTGTTAAAACCTTTGATAAGATTGGCAAAGAACACAATTGTTTAGTGCTTTTTGTACATCACATAAATAAAGCTGCATACAGGGTAGCACCAGGACAAGAACACATTCAAGGTGGTGCAGGATTAGTTCAAAAGGTGCGTTTAGCAATTGTATTATCAGAAGGAGAAGGCAACATAAGATATTTTACTGTAGTCAAAGGAAATTATTGTCCTAAAATGTATAAAGAGAATTCATTAGAACTTAATTTTTCAGAAGAAAGTTTCCTATTCTCAAACACTGGCAAACTAATCCCAACTAATGAACTAGGCACTTCGACAGAAACAAATAACAAGGAAGAAAAATACAATGAATTAGAAACAATAGCAATGAGTATTTTTGGTAACAGTTTAGTATCAACAGGTAATTTTGTAAAGCAATTTTGTGAAATCACTGGGAAAAGTATTCCAACGGCAAAACGAGCACATGCCAATCTTATTAAATTTGACCTAATAGAAAAATTCAATGGTGTTTACAGATTAAAAGAGCCAATTTCAGCAAACGACGATGAAACAGAAGAAGTTGATAAAGAAGATGATATTGCTTTTTAGTATCAAGTATCATTAGTATCAATACCCTATACATTTTTAAACATTGATACTTTGATACCATTAATAAAACAACAAAATAAAAATTTTAGTATCAGGTATCACAGTATCATTTCCCTTAGTATTTTGATACCATGATACTTGATACTATTTTCCTAAATTAAAACATTTTATAGGTGTAGTGGCTTTGATTAGTTATGAAAATCTTTTTTTAAACAATAAAATACGTAAGTGTGTTTTTTCTTCAACCTAATTTATTTTACCTTATTTTCCTACGTTTACGGTTTACCTCATTTTTCTTTCAATTGCTTTTTCATATATTTACGTTTTTATAAAAAAATACTATTCTTAATATAATAAGCATTCTGTAAAAGAGGTATGAAAAGATAGTTTTTTCAATAATAATTTAGACATCTTAACAAGCAAATAGTAAATGCAAATAGTTCAAAAGATAAACGATTTTCTATACACAATCCTCCCAAAATATGAGCAACATAACACAAAATATAAAATCATATCAAATAGTTTACCCTCAGTTATATTCATACATTTTACCAACAATTGTAGATAATGAAGGTTCTCAAAAAATTGGATATACTGAACGAAAAAATGTTCACGATAGAATAAAGCAACAAGTAGAAACAGCCGCAATAAGATTAAAATACGATTTATTGTGGAGTGGACCAGCTTTTTTTGAAGGTGGAAATGAAAGTTTTTTAGACAAAACCTTTCATAAATTTCTTGAAAAGAAAGGAATTGAAAGAAAAATTGATTTGGGTCAAGAATGGTTTTACTTCAATGGTGAACCTTTCAAGTCAAAAGATTTATTTGATTTGTTTAGAAAAGAAAAATTCGCAGCGTTACAAAACAAAAATAAAAAGCTTGAATATACATTGCGTTATGAACAAAACGAAGCCGTAGAAAAAGCTATTGAGTATTTCCAAAATAACGAAAAAGGAGAGTTTCTTTGGAATGCAAAACCACGTTTTGGTAAAACCCTAGCAAGTTATGATTTAGCAAAGCGTTTAAAAGCAAGCAAAGTATTGATTGTTACTAACAGACCAGCAATTGCCAATTCATGGTTTGATGATTTTGAAATGTTTATAGACGGATTTGTATTCATATCGGAAACTTCGTCTTTAAAAGACCGTGCCTCTCTTACTAGAGAACAACATATTGCAACAAATTCAATAAAGCCGCTTATTACCTTTCTTTCTTTACAAGATTTAAAAGGTTCTAAATACTTTGGAGGTAATTATGATAAATTACGTTGGATAGCCGATTTAGAATGGGATTTATTAATTATTGATGAAGCACACGAAGGGATTGATACAGGAAGAACCGATGCTGCTTTTGATGTGATTAAACGTAAAAATACGCTCCATCTTTCTGGAACTCCTTTTAAACAATTAGCTAATGAAAAATTTCCAAAAGAAGCCATTTTTAATTGGACTTATTTAGATGAGCAAAAAATTAAACAGTTAGAATTAGAAGAAGGAGAATCTGGAGAACATACAGATATGCCCGACCTTAAATTGTTTACGTATCGAATTTCGCAAATGATAACTGAGCAAGTAAATGAGGGAATAGAAATTGATAACACAAACCATGATTACGCTTTTGATTTAAATGAGTTTTTTAGAGCAAAAGATAAAAAATTCGCACATGAAGAAGATGTAAAAGAATTTTTAAAAAATCTAACTACCAATAAAAAATACCCTTTCTCAACACCCGAACTAAGAGAAGAATTAAAACATACTTTTTGGTATGTAGGCAACAGAGTTGAATCTGTAAAGGCTTTAGAGCAATTGCTAAAAAAAGATGCAGTATTTAAAGATTATGAAATAATTGTTGCAGCTGGTGATGGCAGAAGTTTTGAAGATGAAGAAAACGATTTTAAAAGCAATGAATCTTCTTTTAAAAAAGTAAAAGATGCTATTGCTAAACACGACAAAACTATCACGCTTTCGTGTGGTCAATTAACTACCGGAGTTACTATTAAAGAATGGACAGCCGTTTTGATGCTTACCGACATTAAAACACCTTCATTGTATATGCAAGCAGCTTTTAGGGCTCAAAATCCATACAAACAATTTAAAAATGGTGAGTTATCTACCAAGAAATCTGCCTATTTATTTGATTTTGCTCCTACTCGTGTCCTCGAAATTTATGATCAATTTGCCAATGGATTAAATCCAAAAGCAGTTAAAGGCGAAATTACCGAAAAAGACAGAGAAGAGAATATCCAAGAACTACTAAACTTTTTTCCAGTAATATCTGAAGATATTAACGGCGAAATGGTTGAACTAGATGCAAATAAAGTGCTTACATTTCCAAATGCTTTAGCAGCATCAGAAATTGTAAATGCTCGTTTTATGACCAATCTTTTGTTTAATGATAGCTTAAAAGGTGTTTTCAATTTCCCTAAAGAAGTAGAAGAAATATTAGACAAATTGCCAGAAGAAAAAAACAAGCGTGTACAACAAACAAAAAATACGCTTGATTTAGATGATGCCAAAAAAGTAAATGAAAATAAGATTGCAAAAATTAATGAAAACACTGAGATTATACTTGGTGAAAAAATATTTAAAACGAATACCGAACGTGTAGTTGACAATTTACTTAATCACAATAGCAATCAAATCTCCTCAGAGGAATTAGTAGAAACCTTTTCACAAGTATCAGAACCGCTAATTGCAAAATATAAAGAAGTTTATAAAGCAACACAAGCAGAAACAAATGAGCTAACCAAACAATTACAAGAAAAAGTAAAACTCATTGCAGAAGAATTCAACAATGCAGAAATTAAAGACAGCAATGCTTTAAAGCAAAAGCTAATTGAGGTTATAGAAGATGATTTTGTTAAAAATAAAGTAGCAGAAAAAGAACAAGAAGTTGTAGAAAAAGTACAGAAAACCAAAGAAGATGAAATAAGAGATAGACTGCGTTCATTTACTCGTACTATACCTATGTTTATTATGGCAAATGCTTCTAAAGACGAAATTACTATTGATAATTTTGATTTAGAAATAGATGAAAAAGATTTCTTAGAACTTACCAGTATAACAAAAGAAGAGTTTCACAAACTGCGTGACGGTTTTGATTATGAAGAAGAGGGCAAAAGAAAAACCTTTCAAGGGGTGTTTAATAAATATAGATTCAATGCTTCAATTGCAGAATTTAAATTGAAAAAAGACCAATTAGCCAATTATTTTACCGCTGAGGAAGATATTTTTGAGTTAATTCCCAATCAAAAAACCAACCAAATATTTACACCAAAAAAGGTGGTGCAAATGATGGTTAATCAATTGGAAGAGCATGACCCAAGTTTGTTTACGCGAACCGATAGTACATTTATTGACTTATACATGAAATCGGGTATGTATATTACCGAGATTGTTAAAAAACTATTCAACAATACCAGAAAACAATATCCAAGTGATGAAGCTTGTTTAAAACATATTCTGGAAAATCAAGTATTTGGTCTTTCACCTACTCCTATATTACAAGGCATAACACAGTCTTACATTTTTGGGTTTGATGATGAGGAAAATATTTCTCGAAAGAATTTTATCCAACATGATATTACACCAGAAGCCCAAGAAGGTAAAGCAAAAGAAAAATTACAAGAACTATTTAATCTAAAAAAAGATATGAAATTTGATGCAGTTGTAGGTAATCCGCCTTATCAGGAAAGCGATGGTGGTGCTCAGGCAAGCGCTAAACCTATTTACAATTATTTTGTAGAATCTGCAAAACAGATAAATACAAGATTAATTAACTTGATCATGCCAACACGTTGGTATGCAGGAGGAAAAGGATTAGATGATTTTAGAAAACAAATGCTAAATGATGAACATATATCAGAAATACACGATTTCTTAAATCCAAATATCATTTTTCCTTCTACAAACATAAGAGGCGGTGTATGTTTTATTCTTTGGGACAATGATTATAATAATGAGAAAGATTTAGTAAAAGTAGTAACCTATGGTGATGATTTTGCGGACAGAAAAGAATTAAGAAGAAAATTGAAACTTGATGGTGAGGATATTTTCATTCGTAATATTGAATCTCTTGAAATAATAAAAATTATCAAATCTCAAAAAGGATTTATATCATTTGAAAATCAAATTTCATCAAGAAGACCATTTGATATTGATGCAAATATTGTTAAAAACACTAACAAATATAGACGTGATAAAAATGGATTAAACAATCCTGTTGTTTGTTATGGTAAAGGTCAGCAAATTGGTTACTTAGAAAGAGAAGAAATTACAAAAAATATAGAATGGATTGATAAATATAAAGTCTTTACACCAAGAGCAAATAATATTGGCACAGAACTAAATGATGACAATTTAAATACTTTTATTGGAAAGCCTAATACAATTTGTACTGAATCCTATATGGTAATTGGTGTTAATCTAAATTTGAACGAACATTCTGCAAAAAACTTGTCACAATATTTAACTACAAAGTTTACAAGATTTTTGCATAGTTTAGGTAAAGCAAGTCAAGATGCAACTTCCAAAACCTATAAATTCGTTCCACTTCAAGATTTCACATCAAAATCAGACATTGATTGGAGCAAAACCATTGTTGAAATCGACCAGCAGTTGTATAAAAAGTATAATTTATCAGAAGAAGAAATTGGGTTTATAGAAAGGATGATAAAACCGATGGCGTAAAGGTAATATTTGATGAAAGTAGAAAAAGATACCCAAACCATAGACATACGAGAAGATTATCTTTTAAAAAAAGACAATCTGCTGGAAATCCTTTTGCAAGATAAAACCACAGGTGAAAATATTCTCTGGGCGACAGATTCTTATGAATTTAAAGGTGAAAAATTTGCGCCACTTGCTCCTATTACCACCAATTTAGTAACTGGTAAGAATGGAACTTTAATACAGCCACGTGCTGTAAAAAGCAAAGAAGAACAACTTTTAAGAACACGAGATAAGGCTGAGGTTTTCACTCCGCTATCTATAGTGAAGCAAATGAATGAGGCTTGTGACACCAAACGTATAACAAAAAATAACTGGCAAAAATATGTTGCTTTGCTAAAATTAGAAATTACTTGTGGTGAAGCACCTTATATTGTTTCTCGTTATGATCCAGTTTCAGATAGTAAGGAATTAGTGCCAATAGCAAAACGTGTTGGTTTTTTAGATTATAAATTGAAAGTTATTTCAAAATATTGTGATACAAATGAAGAGTGGATAAAATGGGCTAAAATAGCTTTTCAAAGCTCTTATGGTTATGAATGGCAAGGTGATAGTTTACTAATTGCAAGAGAAAATTTGCTTTATACGTTCATTGATTATTATCAAGCTCTATTTGTAGCATCACCAAGTTTAGAACTACAAAAAGAGATAGCAGAAATAATTGCGTGGAATATCTTTCAGATGGATGGTCTAAAATATGTAATACCGATGAGTTGCAAGAGCGAAAAAGTTATAATAAAAGGTGAGGATACTTTATTTGAGAAAAAAGAAGATTATATTCTAAAAAAGCAATGCACTGGTTGTGAAAGAAAAATAGCCAAAAAACACAATGGCATTTATGTAAAAACTATGGATTGGGTCAAAGGTGAACCAATCACATTTGTAGATATGGTAAGTTAATAAAATAAAAAACAACGAAAATGGTAATGGTATCAAGACTAAATTATGTCTATGAAAATCTTCCAGTTCAAGCCAATATCAAAGAAAGAGAAGCGGTAGAAATAAAGCAAGCTATTGCAGAACTTCGAAATGGAGTATTAGTCATAAAAAAGAACAATGCTATTATATTTGGTTTTGGTAGGAAGTTCAAGGAAATAAAATAATGGCATTTAAAGGCTTAATTTAACAGCAACTTACTAATGAAAATATGTAGTATTAAAGTAGAAAATTTCAAAGCATTTAAAGAAGTTGAAATGCCTCTTAATCCCAATTTCAATATAATAATTGGCGAGAATAATATTGGCAAATCCACTTTGTTTGAAGCAATACATCTTTGGATGTTAGGTTATAATAGTTTAATTCAAGCTAATGGTAAAAACTTTTATGGTAGAAATACACCAAGATACATTCCATTTGATAGATTGTACTTTTTAAGAATGACTACAATTGATGATGTTTTTCATACTCATCGTAAGACTGCGTCTATAACTATTAACATATTACTTGAAGAGATAATTTATTCACTTAAAATAAAGTTTGAGAAACCAGCTTCTATGGACTTCTATTTAAGGGTTAAATATGAAGGACAGGATTTTCAATCATTAAGTGTAAAACTCAGAGAGCAGGGATTAAATTTATTCAACTCTATATTTATCTATCACACGAGACCAGTTTTTAACACAATCAAAAATGAGCCTTTTTATAACAATGCTCAATTAATGAGAAAAATTTCACTAGGTAAGTCATATGATGTCATAAGAAATAAAATATTAAAAGGCGATCCAGAGAGGAAATTTACGAGATTACAAGAGCGTGTTTCAAAAGTATTCGATAATCAAGTTAAAATACGTTTTAAGAATAAAAACTTACAAGAAGAGGAATACGCAAGAATTACAGTTCAAATGGGTAACACAAAAGAGGTAGATATATCTTTAGTAGGTAGTGGTATTCTTCAAGTAATAGATATATTCTCTACATTAGAGTTCATAAACAGACGTGAAAGATGTTTAAATATTTTGCTTATTGATGAGCCTGATTCCCATATCCATTCAAATTTGCAATCATCTTTAATTGATGAGCTTAGGTCAGACTTAAACAATCAACATTTTATTATTACACATAATGACCGTTTAATAAACAAGGCTGAAGAAGGTGAATTATTATTCATTAACAAAGTAGGTTTAGATAATGGCAGGATAATTCCAATACCAAAGGATAACTATAATAGTGTTACAGCTGAACTTGCATCAAAAATGTTTAGTTTAAACGAAATAGAAAGAAGTAAAATTATTGTTATTACAGAAGGAAAAACAGATAAAAAACTACTTGAAGTTGCGTGGAGTAAACTTAATCCAGATACTGAATGTCCTTTTAAATTTATTAGTTCAGGGATTCAAATAGATGAAAATTCAAGAACAGGTAATGCTGACAGCGTAAGGAGAACCATACAAACCTTATCAACATTCTTTTCTGACCTTAAAATTATAGGTATATTTGATAATGACCGTCAGGGATATGAGCAATTTAATAGTTTGCAAGCTGGCGTTTTTGAAGCTCACAGCTTCGACCAAAATCATAGGAAACATTTAGAAAAAAATATTTTCGGAATGGTTCTTCCACTTCCAGAATTTAGAAATTCTTATACCAATAGTGCAAGTTACACTCAAAGATATTTTGTAATCGAACATTATTTTTCTGATGATGTATTAGAGCAGTCAAATATGAAAGGGGAATCAATTCTTCAAGACGTGCCAATTTTTGAAATAAAAGGAAATAAAAATAACTTTTCGGTTTTTGTAGAAACACTAGGAGCTATAGAATTTACAAATTTTAGTTTATTATTCGACAATATTTTGCTTCTTTTTAACGAAATAGAATAGCAATTAATTAATAATTTTTTTAAAAATTTATATCAGTATCAAGCAAAAGAAACGCCAATGATAATATATAACAACACAGGCTATAAACTAGCTCAAGTACAAGAGAAACCTTTTAAACTTGAAAAAGAAATTCAAAATATTTTTGAAAATAATCTTAATAGTATAATGGGTTTACAATTAGTGAAATCAGAATTTACAATTAAGAATAAACGTATTGATAGTTTAGCATTTGACAAACAATCTAATGCTTTCATTATTATAGAATATAAAAGAGATAAGAATTATAGTGTTGTAGATCAAGGATTGACATATTTAAATCTAATGTTGCAAAATAAAGCTGAATTTATTTTAACTTATAATGAAACATTACAAGATACTTTACATAGTAAAGATGTCGATTGGTCGCAATCGAGAGTAGCTTTTGTTTCTCCAAGTTTTACAGAAAATCAAATATCTGCCAGTGACTTTAAGGATTTTGGTATTGAATTGTGGGAGGTGAAGCAATTTGAGAATAATACAATAAGTATTAATTCAATCAAAAAAAGTAATGGTGCTCCAAGTATAAAACCTCTTCTAGAAAATAGCGAGAAGTTAAAAGAAGTTAAAGAAAATATCAAAGTTTATACAGAAGAAGACCATTACAATAACGGTTCAGTGGATACGATAGAATTATACGAAAAATTTAAAAGTTCAATACTCAATTTAGCGGATAACATAGAAATACTTCCACAAAAATTCTACATAGCATTTAAAAAAGGAAGCAACATTTCTGATATAGAAATGCAAAAGAAAGCATTGAAAATATTTATAAACGCAAAAATAGGAACATTAGATGACCCAAAAGGGTTAGCAAAAGATGTTTCAAACATAGGTCATAGAGGAAATGGCGATTATCAAATTCAAATTGAAAATGACAAAGATTTAGAGTATATAATGAGTTTAATAAAGCAAGTAATCAGAAATATTTAATTACGTTGAAAAAATATATTATAATTAACATACAATATCCTAAATATTAATTTAAATAATGTCACATGGTACCACCAATAGATAACGTAGTAAAAGAAAAATTAAAAGAAAAATTAATCCAAATATCAGAAGAATTAGATGGTGATGTTTTTTCTTATTTTGGTATAATTGCAGATGGCAATGAAAATCAAATTTTAAAACTAATTGAAGATATTGATAATAAAAAAGAAAGAATATTTGTAATATTAACAACAGGTGGTGGTAGTGCTATTGCAGTTGAAAGGTATGTCAATATTTTGCGACATCATTACCAAGAAGTAAATTTTATTGTTCCTGATTACGCTTTTAGTGCAGGTACAATTTTTTGTATGAGTGGTGATAATATCTACATGGATTATTTTTCTGTTTTAGGACCAATAGATCCACAAGTTCAAAACAAAGACGGTAAATGGGTTGCTGCTTTAGGTTATTTAGATAAAATAAACGAACTTATTGATAAAGCACAAAAAAACACTTTAACTCAAGCTGAATTTGTAATATTAAAAGATTTTGATTTAGCTGAATTAAAAGGATACGAACAAGCAAAAGAACTTACTATTGATTTGTTGAAAAAATGGTTAGTAAAATTTAAATTTAAAGACTGGTCAAATCATCAAACAAATCCTGACTTGTTAAACCAACCAGTTACTGTATTAGAAAAAGAGCAAAGGGCTAATGAAATAGCCGATTTATTAAGTAATAATAATGAATGGAAATCACATGGAAGACCAATTAATATAGATACTTTAGAGAATAAATTAAGACTTAAGATTGAAGATTACTCTAATGAACCCATAAGACCTTTAATCAGAGAGTATTATGAATTACTTTCTAATTTTGTAAATACAAATAATATTCATATTTTTGTACAAACTAAAAACTTTATTTAATATGGATAAATCGATAACTGCTTCTTTAAAAAAGGTAATTAAGGAGAATAAGATTGATAAAAATGATTTTTCTGTTGTTAAAGGTTATTATGAAGCTATTAAAATATATGACAATTTAGTTTCTGATGGTTTGGCAGAAAAAAGAGGATATAATTTAAAAACTATTGATTGTAAAAAAAACGTTGTATTGTTTAATACTCTTGTTTAATTATTCAAATCACTAAAAATATAAGAACTGGCTTTTTAGTCAGTTTTTTTTTTGTTTAAAAATTATTAACTCATTCATCTGCACAAAAATTGCTCCTAGTCCAAGTATTCCTAGCATCAATTATTTGTTTGCTTCATTTCGTTAATAATTATCCAATCAAACTACAATAGATTAAAACAATCTCAATTGATATGGTACATTATATTTTGTACAGTACTTAATTCTAAATTCATTCCAATCATTACATTCAATCATTAAATTAATAGCTTGATTAATGAATAACTCCAAATTCATTCTAGATTTATCAGTTAAAAATTGATGATGTTTATTTTTTCTTATTCCTGGCAATATATATGGATTTATTATTCTTAGTAATGGTAATACTTCATTAGAAAATCTGTAATATATAATTTCATTTGTATATCTACCTACTTTCCATTTTTTATGCGAAATAGAACCTTCATATGGCCAAGAATTTAATCTATAAATTTGTTGATAGTATTCTTGTTTAAATATTACCTTATAATCTGATGGCTCTCTTAATATTTGATTGTCTAAATGCTTTACTTTCCAAATGTCCTCAATTGAAGTTAATAAACTTCTTTTTTCATTTTCCGTATCAAGCTCTTTATCAGAGAACTTATCTTTAACTAAAGATTCTGTCTGTTCAAGTATAAATCTTTTTAACGATTCATTGTTTTTGGCTTCCTGTAATTGCTTTTGCTTAAGCAATTCATCTTCTGAAATAATTGTTTTCTTCATCTTATTAACTATAAATTGTATTTCTAATTTTTTTTATATGGTCTGAAAATGAAGTGCCATTTTCAAAGTCATGTTGTAACTTAGACTTTAATTTCTTAATGTCTGGATTGTGTTTTTTTGCTCTTCCCCATGCGTATTTATCTGTTTTAGGTGCATCATAGGCATTAAAAACATATACGAAACTAGGATCTATATTATTATTTAAAGCGTAACTTCTGACTAGATTATCATTATTAATAAATAATGAAGATTCAATAGTTTTAGATTTAGAAAACAAATATTCACGTGCAAAGTCATCAGCAGCTTTTTCTAATGGTGATATACTATCTAATCCTAATTCTTCTGAAATATGTGGGTCAGAATTTTTTATATCTTCCCAATCAAAAAGTACATGATAAAGTTCATGAATTAAACCAAACCATAAAGTTGGATAAAAACCAACATAATCAGTTAAAGCAATACATGGTTTATCATTAATTGTAAAAGTAGCACCTCTAACATGAACTGAAGGGAAAGAAGGTACTATAACTACTGTAATTCCAATATTAAAAAGTTGTTTTATTACTTTAACTAAACCATTTTCAACATCCATTGATTGCCATCTTATACTAGGAAAATATTCAATCAAATTTTCTCTGTTATAAATATTTGGGTTTCTAAGTTCTATACATTTCTGTTCAGCTAAATATATCCAATTATTTAAACTACAATTGCTTTTAGCACGCTTTCCTGCACTAAAAGCTATACTTATATTAGGTTCTTTGTATTCAAAAATTGACCTTAAACCGAAGTAATTACAAATTGAATTATTAATCTCAGTGTAATCAGTCAAAGTTTTTATAAGACCAACTTTTCGTAATTCTGCCAAATCAAACTTTTCATTAATAAATTTTACTAGTTCACCAGAGACTACATCATTTAAATCGCTTGCATGAACCTCTTGTACTTTTTCTAAGTATAAATTAACAACTTCATCTAATTGAACACCTAGAAAGTTAGACAATTTAACAAGTTGTGTATAATCAATCATTTTCTGCTCTCCGGTGATGATACCATCTAAACTTCTAGCAGACATGCCCATTAGGTTTAATGCTGTTGTTTTAGGTATTTCAAGACTTTCAAGTCTATTGAGAAAAAGCTCACTTAATGTTTCCTTAACCTTTATTGGTTTTGGTTCAAAAAGTCTTTTTAATATTTCGTCGCTATCGTGACTATTCTGTTTCATAAGATGTATCAATGTTTGTACAAAAATAAGTATTAATTCCATATAAAACAAAGGTTTTTTAAAAAAAAATGTATCAATACATTTTTTTTTTCATTAAGTATTGCAGTTAAAGTAAGGTTGATTGATTATTGATATTATTTGATACAAAAGAAAATTTTTATTAAGAATAGTATAAAGTAGAATTAATTATAAAGTAGATAATAGTACAAATGATAAAACATTCTTTTAAAAAATAGGAACGCTATCGCTGAAGTATTTTCACCCACCCAACCCAACGCTCTGCCAACGCTCAAGTGGTTTTCTCCCAACGCAATAAGCACTTGTTTTTTCCCAAGCTGTGCAAAGCATTTTTTGCCTGTTTTATCTTCCCAACCCAATCGCGCATAAAACAGGCAAAAAAAGCCCTGCACTTTCCCAACGCTCGAAAAACAAGAGCTTCCCAACGCTAAAAACCACTCCCAAGCTATTTTACATAATGAAGGCTACATTATAGTTCAAGCCCACGAACACCGATGGGCTCGAAACTATAATTTCATTATGTAAAATAGCCGCCACACCAGCCGCACCCACCCAAAAGCGGTAAAGTATTTGCATTGTTTTTTGAAGATGCCATAACGTATCTAAACAACATTTCTAGTAAATAGAAAATACCCATTTCAAAAGAAAAATCAGGCATCCTCAAAAATCAAATTTGCCCACAAGAGTATAGTTTTTTATTTGCCAGAACATCAGTTGTAAATTGCTTTTAAGCTGTCTTGATGCCATACGATACTAAACAACATTTAATTCTAAATTGATAATACATTTTCATAGGAAAGCATTAAGCACCAAGTCAACAATAAAAGCAATCAGAACATCCCGATAAGCAAATAAAAAACTATACCCTTGTTTCGCTACTGCCAACGCACTAGGCAAGTTCAGTTGGGGAAATCTTCCATTTCCCCAAACCCCTATGGATGCAATTTTTTTTAAAATGATGCCAGACGATTTCTACTCCGATTGAAATTAAGCGGTAGGCATCATTTCAAAAAAAACAGCTCAGGTTGACACTTATCCGAAAGTTGGTTTTTGAATGGAAAGTTATGGGCATACTTGCGATTGTGGAATAGATAAAAAAACGATTATTCTTTTTTTATCTTATTGATAGATATTCCGTACTTAATTGCACCATAAGTCCTATATAAGTGCGCATTATAGATAAATTGATGCAAAATAAAAAACCCTCTCTTTCGAAAGGGTTCAATTTTTGTCTTAAAAAAGGTTTTTTAGAATACCTCTTGAACTTTCATTGCATTACCAGCATTGAATAAATAGTAGTTTGAACCAACTTGCTGATAAAATTCTATTCCAATGCTTCCCAATACTGCTACATTCACTGTCAATGTCGGTGCTCCGGGTAAAGTTGCGGTAACGTCAATTAATGAAGTTACAGCATCAACAGGAGTGTAAGCAGAATATGCAATATCCGAAACCTCGTTTAAAACTGGCTCGGCAGGTTCATAAGCTCCAGTTGCAGAATTATAAACAAAATCTGAAATAACAGATAAAGCATTAATAATTCTAAAATGTGTAGCTCCTGATGGAATGTTCAAATAGTTAAGAGGATTAAAAGCAGGAATGCTTAAAACACTTTCATTTCTATCAACATTAGGAGTTAAGGTAAATGGAGCGCTAAATATCCCATTAAATGAAATATTGCGATTAAAGTCCAATCCTTTTAAATATTGTGGCTGTTGAGAAACTAAAACGGCACGTTGTCCTCTAGCTTCAGAACCATCTTCAATATTTATTTTCTTCATAATTGCAGTTAATCTACCTGTAAATTGGCTATCAGTCATTTGTTTCATAACAGCTGATAAACCAATCCTAACAGATTTTCCTGCATTAGCACAAGCGGCAAACTCCGACATATTTTCACGAGTACGGATAAAACCTGGTGCAGTTTTAACTTGTTCTGCTGTAGGTCCACCTTTTAGTCCTGCGAAATAGCCTTCATTTCCTTTAATTTTAAAATGTCGAACCTCTCCAAGAGTTCCAACATACTTTACATGACCTTTCTGTCTTGCCATCTTTTTATTGTTTTTGAATTATTAATTATTTTTTATAATCTTTGTAAAAATATAATATAAATAACTGAATATCAATAACATAAATGATGTATTATGACGTATTTTAACGCTAATGAAACCACAATTCAAAATAACAATCTTAAAATCAAAAAATACGTGGATGGTGATGGAATTATTTTAGAAGATATAATTTCAAAAAAGGAATTTGAAGTTAGATTTTTAGGCATAGATGCACCTGAAATAAATTATTGTAATAAAATCAAAAAGGATGAACAAGAGCTTCAAATTCCAGCTGCACTATTAATTAAATTAGGATTTTTATCATTCAACTTTTTAAAAGATCAAGCTAGTTTAGGTGATTTTTGTACGTTAGTACAGGAAGAAAACAATTTAGTAGATAAATATGGAAGATATTTAGGGTATTTAATTCTTTCAGACGGCAGAGTTTTAAACGAAATTATGGTAAAGGAGGGCTATGCAAAGCCATATAATGAAGTGTTTTGCGAAAAGCTTCCAATGTATCAGGAATTAAATTTACAAGCTAAAATCAAAAGAAAAGGGCTTTATTTTCAAGTAGATAAGTTTTAAAAACGTGATGAAAATAAAATAATTTTACCGTACAGTAATCGTACATAAGTAAAAACAAAAAATCCGTAATATCTTGATAATCAAGTGTATTACGGAAATTTTTCGTGGTACCTCCAGGGATCGAACCAGGGACACATGGATTTTCAGTCCATTGCTCTACCATCTGAGCTAAGGTACCTTGCTAATATCTCACTTTACTCTTATTTAATAAGGAGTTCGATGAACTTGTTTGCGGGTGCAAATATAGAACCATTTTTAATTTATCCAAAACAAATAGTAAAAAAAATCAATTCGTATCTTCGCGTGGTCAAATAATGAAATATGATTCTAACAATAGATGTAGGGAATACCCGAATTAAAGGTGCTGTTTTTGAGAAGGATACCTTTTTGGAACAATTCCTTTTTGAACCGAATGCGTTGCAAAATGCAATTGAAAATATTTTAATAAAATATCCAAACACCTCCCATTTGGTAGTGGCTAGTGTTGGAAAACTTGGAAAAGAAGCTTTTTTGAGCTTTTCAACTAAGGTTGTTGTTCATTTTGTATCGCATGCAGATAACTTTCCTTTCTTGAATGCCTATGCGACTCCGCAAACCTTAGGAATTGATAGGATGGTTTTGGCTACAGGAGCTACATTACGTTATCCTAATCAAAACCGATTGGTGATTGATGCGGGAACTTGTGTAACCTATGATTTTGTGAGCCAAGACGATGTGTATTTAGGAGGAGCCATCTCTCCGGGATTGCGTTTGCGGTATGAATCGTTACACAATTATACGGCAAAACTCCCTTTGTTAGAATCAGAATCTCCAGATTATTTCATTGGAAATTCCACAGCAAATTCAATCCATTCAGGGGTGGTTAATGGTTTAGCTCATGAAATAGATGGTTTTATTGAAGAATATCGCACACGCTATTCAAATTTTATCATAATTTTAACGGGTGGCGATGCAGAATTTTTGGCTAAACGATTAAAAAATACCATATTTGCCAATTCAAATTTTCTTTTAGAGAGTTTGAACCAAACCTTTCAATATAAAATCAAAAATGATTAAAAAAATTATAGTAAGCACTTGTTTGCTTTTTTCATTCGTAGCTTTTGCACAAGAAGGAACTGCTTCTCCGTATTCATTTTTTGGAATTGGGGATGTTCGGTATAAAGGGACAGCCGAAATGCGATCTATGGCAGGTATTGGAATTGAACAAGATAGTATCCATATTAATTTAGACAATCCAGCAAGTTATGCCAATCTTAAATTGACCGCATTTGCTATTGGAGGCAGCTATAATACTACTAATTTAAAAACCACTTCAGAATCAGCAAGTACACAGAGAACTACCTTAGATTACTTAGCAGTTGGCTTACCTGTTGGTAAAAAAATTGGAGTAGGATTTGGTTTGATCCCGTATTCTTCTGTAGGATATAAAATTGAATCTATTGCTGCTGATGTCACTCAAAATAGCAGTCGTTTTAATGGAAAGGGTGGTTTGAATAAAGTGTTCTTAGGGGTAGGATATAAAATTAGTCCAAAATGGAGTTTTGGAGCAGATGCTCAATACAGTTTTGGTAAAATTGAAACCAATAGTTTGGAGTTTATCTCAGGAATTCCTGTTGGAACTCGTGAATCTAATAATGTAGCAATAACGGGCGTGCATTTTAATACTGGGTTAATGTTTCAAACTAAAATCAAATCAAAATTGAATTTTTACAGTAGTTTGAGTTATTCTTTAGAAAGTAAATTACAATCAGTTACAGCAAGAAATATTGCTACTGTTATGATGGATGCTAATTATAACACATCTATTGTGGATCAGGCTGATGAGGTTTCTACAACTAACAATTTAAAATTACCAAGTACGATTACTTTTGGAGCGGGTATTGGTGAAACCAGAAAATGGCTTTTAGGTGCTCAAGTTAGTATGCGTGCTGCTGCGGGACTTGCAAACAGCTATAACTCATTAAGTAATGTTGCTTATGAAGGAAGCCAAAAGTACAGTATTGGAGGTTATTTTATTCCTAATTATAATTCGTTTTCTAGTTATACTAAACGATTAGTATATAGAGGAGGTCTTAAATATGAAAAAACGGGCTTAGTAGTTAATTCACAGTCAATCAATGATGTTGGAATGACTCTTGGAATTGGATTTCCAGTTTCAGGAACGTTTTCTAATGTGAATCTTGGCTTTGAATTAGGTAAAAAAGGAACTACTGCTTCTAATTTAGTGCAAGAGAATTATGTTAATTTCAGCCTAAGTTTGTCTTTGAATGATAGATGGTTTGAAAAGAGAAAGTTCAATTAATACGTCCTTTAGCGCATTATGATTATGGAATTTCAAATTAAAAGCAAACTATTCTATCTCATAATGGTGTCACTGATGGCGCTTTCCTTTGGGTGTGAAAGTAATTTTAAAGAAATTCAGAAGAATAATTTTTCCGATTTTGTGCCTAGCAGCGATGCAGATGAGATTAATTTGAAGTATACTGATTCGGGTCGAATTACAGCTATTTTGGTAAGTAAAAAAATGTTGGACTATGCTGTAGTTGATTTTCCATTTACCGAATTTCCAAAAGGGATTCATGTTAAGTTATATGACAAAACCGCAAAAAAAACCGTGGTTACTTCTAATTATGCCGTTTCTTACAAGCAAACAGGAATTATCGATTTACAAGGCAAAGTCAAAATTGTTTCTGATGATGGTCAGATACTAGAAACACAACAACTGTATTACGATCAAAACAACGCTTGGTTTTTTACCGAGCGAAAATTTAAATTCACGTCTCCTAAAGGCGTTTCAAATGGTCAGGGAATTGATTTCAGTAAAGATTTTAAAGTTATAAATTCACAAAGATTAACAGGCGAAGTAGATTCAGCCGATTAAATAAAAAATATGAACTATCTTAAATACACTCCTTATTTATACCTTGTTTTGGGAATTTATCTTGTTGTCGATTCTATTGTAAAATGGAATGATTCAGCTGAAAATCCTGGACTAACATTGGTTTTTGCTGGATTAGCCTTTTTTTTGTTTGCATTTAGAAGACGATATGCCAAACGATTTGAAGCACGTAAAAACAATAAAAATTAAGTAGGAAATAGAATAGAAATAGTGAAAATAGCGCTAAGAGATTGATTTTTTTTAGAAATTCAAAAAAACTTTCAAAATAAAACGCTACTAGTATAATTATTAATTAGATAATTGTATTTTCGCAAACTGAATATATAATTAATTACAATAAAAATGGCAGTTTTAGCAAAAATTAGAAAACGTTCCGCATTATTAATAGGGGCTATTGCATTAGCTTTATTTGCGTTTATCATACAAGATCTTATCGGTAAAGGTGGATTGGGTAAAAACACTAAGGATATTGGAACTATCGACGGAAAAGATATTTCATTTGAAGACTTTAGAGTTAAAGTAAGTAATGTTGAAAAAAGTGGTCAAGGAATTACTTCTACTCAAGCAGCAAACCAAGTTTGGGATCAAGAAGTTTCAGTTGCTTTGTTGACTTCTCAGTTTGATAAATTAGGATTAAGAGTAGGTGAAAAACACCTAGTAGAAGTTTTGAAAGCAGATGAAAATATTGGAAAAAATTCATTGTTTTTGAATGCAGCAGGACTATTTGACTTGGCTAAATTCAAAGAATATTTTAAAGCTAATCCAGAACAAGCAGCCGTTTTACAAGAAAGAGAGAAATCAGCTGAATTGAATGCTAAATTTCAAATCTATAGCACTTTGGTAAAATCAGGATTGTATACTACTGAAGCGGAAGGAAAATTGAAATATGAAATGGAAGCCAACAAAGTGAACTTTGCTTATGTTGCTGGATTGTATTCTACTATTAAAGACAGTCAAGTAAAAGTGACGGATGCTGAGATTGTAGATTTCATGAAGAAAAACGAGAAAAAATACAAAGCAGACGAATCAAGAGAAATTGAGTACGTTCTAATTGAAGACAAAGCATCTAAAGAAGATGAAGCAGATGTGAAAGCAAAAATCACGGCTTTATTATCAGGTAGCGTAGTGTACAATGCAAAAACAGCTAAGAATGATACTGTAGCTGGTTTTAGAACAGCTGCTAACGCGATTGACTTTGTAAATTCAAATTCTGACGTACCTTACGATTCAACTTATATCGCTAAGAAAAATTTGCCAGCAGTTGATGCAGACCAATTGTTTAACTTAGCTCCAGGAGCGGTTTATGGGCCTTACAAATTTGGAAACTACTATTGTATTTCTAAATCTTTTGGTAAAAGAGCTGGAGTAAATGCTAAAGCAAGTCATATCTTAATTAGTTATGAAGGAACTCAAGTGCCAAACAAAAGAGAAAAAAGAACCAAAGAACAAGCTTTGGCAAAAGCACAAGCTATCTTAGCACAAGTGAATGCCAATCCAGATAGTTTCATGATGTTAGCGTTTTCTAACTCAGATGATTCTTCTGCACAACAAGGTGGTGATTTAGGTTATTTTGGTCCAAACCAAATGGTAAAACCATTCAATGATTTCGTTTTTGGAAATGCTATCGGAAAAGTGGGTCTAGTAGAAACTCCTTTTGGATTCCATATCATTAGAATTACTGATAAACAAGACGGTATTCGTTTAGCTACTGTGGCTCAAAAAATCGAACCATCAGAAGCTACTTCAGATAAAGTATTTACTCAAGCGACTCAGTTTGAAATGGATGCTGCTACTAAAGATTTTGCTAAATTGGCAAAAGACATGAAATTAACAGTTGCTGCGCCAGTTACAGTAACAGGAATGGAAGAAAACTTTGCTTCTTTAGGAAACCAAAGAGCGATTGTAAGATGGGCTTTTGAAGAGGATGCTAAAGTGGGTTCAATCAAAAGATTTGAATTACCTAATATTGGTCACGTAATTGCTAGAGTAAAATCAATTGATAAATCAGGTTTAGCGCCGGTTTCTCAAGCAAGAGCGTATGTAGAGCCAATTCTTAAAAACAAGAAAAAAGCAGAGTTAATTAAAGCTAAGATGACAGGTTCTTCATTAGAAGCGATTGCTAAAGCAGCAGGTGCTAAAGTAGAACAAGCGGCTAATATTACTATGGAAAATCCAGTATTAGGATTAGTAGGTGCTGAACCAAAAGTAGTAGGAACAGCTTTTGCTTTAACTGCAAACAAAGTGTCTGCGCCTATCGAAGGAGTGACTGGAGTATATGTAGTAAAAAACAACAGTACTGTAAAAGCACCAGCTTTGAAAAACCACACTGCTTATGTGGCTAAATTAAAACAACAAACTGCAGCTGATGCGGGTAGAATTCTTCCTGCTTTGAAAGCCAATGCTACTATTGAAGACAATAGAAGCAAGTTCAATTACTAAGAAGCAAAATTCACTATACAAAAAAGCCAAGACATTGTCTTGGCTTTTTTGATTTATTTAGTCATTGTTGAGATGATTTTTTGGGCTTCATTTGAATTTCCCCAACTGGCAATTTTGTGAAGTACTGGCATCAAACTTTTTCCAGAATCAGATAAAGAATATTCTATTCTAGTAGCATCTTCTTTGCATTCTTTTCGTTCAATCAAACCAAGTGCTTCGAGTTCTTTTAATTCATTAGATAATACCTTATTTGAAATAGCAGGCATTAATTGGTTCAATTTGCCAAACCGTAAAGCGCTTTCGCCAATGCAATTCAAAATAATTGGTTTCCATTTGCCGCCAATAATAGACATGGCTCGAGTAACTGGGCAATCAAAAGGGTTTTCGATGTATCTCATAAAATTGTGGTAACCTCTAGGTTACTAGTATTTGATTTATTGGTTACAAATATACACTAAGAGAGTGTAAGTTTGTCGAAAAATCATAATTAGCCATATGATTCGGCTAATTAAAATCATCATACTCTATGAAAAATTCAAAAAAAAATTGGACTGCTATTTTCTTACTGTCTTTTGTTACTGTTTTTGCTCAATCACAAGTAAACGAAACTGTTGTTTATGTGAATTCCAATATTGGGAAAGATGCTGCCATTGGAACTAAAGAATATCCTTTGCAATCATTGCAAGAAGCAGCAAAACGTGTCAATAAAATGGTAGGTGAAGGTTCGGTTGAAGTGATTCTTACTGCTGGGACTTATGGTCTTTCTGAAACAGCAGCTTTTAATCCTGTTCATTGGAAATTTTCTGAGCATAATCGTTTAATTATTCGCTCCGAAATTCTTCCAGATGATTTAAATTGGAACCCAGCTTCAATGCCTATTATAGTTTCGACGATGCCTTTTTCAGTTGAAAAAAACGAAAAGCAACAAGTGACAGGAGGCTCTAATTATGGAATATTAATTGAAAGTAGTCATGTAACGGTACAAGGGCTTCGAATATTAGGAGAACCTGTACACGAAAAACCTGCAGAGGGAGTTTTGGTTAGAAATTATCCTATCGTTTTGGAAGGTAAAAATTTAACCGACCTAAGGGTAACGCAATGTTTGTTTTTAGGGAATAAATTTGCATTACCCAATCACTTAGGAGTTTTAGCAAATTGCAGCCAATTGGAAGTTGATCATTGTGTTTTTTATGGTGTTAAAGATGCAGTTGTGATGTGGAATTCACCTTCGGAGAAATCAGCGCTACACCATAATTTAATATTAAATATTTATGGTGCTGCAGTATGGACATGGTCTACTTCCGAGGATTTTAAATTTTATAATAATGTAATCAGTGGTGCTAATGTGTTATGGGTTCTGGATAAAGAAGCTAAAAATACCTACAAAATTAAAAATTCTTTGTTAATAGGTTACAATCAATTAGTCAACAAAGGTGGTGGGCCACAAGATTTTGGGGTTGCAGCCGATCCTAATAAATTGAAGTACACTTCCGATTTTAAAATTATCAAAACCGGAGGTTTAGACATTGAAGAAGATCAAACGAGTCGGTATTATTTACAACTAAAACCAACTACTTTAGGTACGTCTTATGGTGCTGGCTTATTTTATAAAACCAATTAAGAAACCAACTTATGAAAAAGTTAGTAATAGTATTTTTAGTTTTTGTTCTGTGTTGCAATGCCATTTGGGCGCAACAACCACTTCGCCATTTTATGCAAAGTAAAGATGTTTCTGCACATCACATCCCTTATGGTAACAACCCTAAAGCAGGGCATTATGTTCAAGTCAAAGATGCCAAAATTTATTACGAAATATATGGTAAAGGACAACCTGTTGTGGTTTTACACGGAGGTATGTTTGGTTCTACGGTAGAATTGGCAAAAATCATCGATAGTTTGTCTGTAAGTTTTCAGGTAATAGCTGTTTCTACTCGTGGTCATGGAAAATCAGAAATTGGGACTGAACCGCTTACAATAGAACAAAGAGTGCATGATGCTCGCGCGGTTATCGATGCGGTTACCCAAGAAAAAGTGATGCTTCTTGGATTTAGCGATGGTGGTTATACGGCTTATAAATTTGGTTCGATGTATCCTGACAGTGTAAAGAAAATGATCGTTATTGGAGCTGGTATTTTGCATCCTGGATTGCGGGATTTTAATTTCAATTTTGACCAAGCAATGGCATTAGATGTTGATTTTTGGAAACAACAAAAAGGTTTGATGCCTGAACCGAATCGTTTAAAAGAGGTTTTTCAACAAATTGCTAATTGTTATGGTCAACTTACTATTGACGAAAAAGTATTAGGAATCATTCAATGTCCTGTTCTTGTGATAGCGGGTGACCGAGATGAAGGAAATTCTGTTCAAAATGTGTTGCAAGCTGCTTTATGGATTCCGAATCATCAATTAGCAATTATTCCAAATGCTGGACATCCCGCTTTTATTGTTAATTTTAATGCCACATGGGCAAGTATTGCTCCTTTTGTAAACGAAAAATAAATTAGTTATGAGATATAAATTTCTTTTATTGGGTTTCCTGTTTGTAACTACAGGAGCATTAGCTCAAAAAATTATTTGGAATCAAATGGAAATGGAAGCAGTCAATTCTAAAGCGAAAATTGTACAAATGGAAGGAGTTCCTGTTTTACAAGTAGAACGCGATTTACTTGCTTCTCCTTTTGATAGTACTAATGTGGAGGCTTCGGTAGATGGACCAACATATGTTAAAATTGCTAATTTGGAAATGGAAAATGGAACCATTGAAGTTAAAGTCCTTAGCCAAATCATGGAGAATTCGCCATTTCCAGCCGCACGTGGATTTATTGGTTTAGGCTATCGTGTAGCTTCAGATAATAAAAACTTTGAAGGAATATATCTTCGTCCGAGTAACGGTAGAGCTGATGACCAGTTACGACGCAATCATAGCGTGCAATATTTTTCCTATCCAGGATATACTTTTAGCCGACTCCGAAAAGAAGCTAACGGCGTATATGAAACCTATGCCGACATTGGCTTGAACGAATGGATTACTATGCGTGTTGAAATTGAAGGCGAAAGATCGCTGTTGTATGTTAACAATCAAAAAGCACCTTCTTTTTTAGTGCAAAAAATGCTTGGAACTTCTAAAAAGGGGAGCGTTGCTCTTTGGGTAGAAATAGGCACTATCGGTTATTTTAAAGATTTGAAAGTGATTAAGAAATCGTAGTTGTAAAAATCACAAAATCATTTCGCCATACGGGATCACCGTTTCATATCCTTTGGCAACAAAATACGGTTTTGGGTTTTCTTTTGAGACTGCCAAAACAAAATCGCCACCCCAAGCGCCTAAACTTTTTATAGTGCCGTCAAAGTCTGGAAACAAAGTGTTTTTTACCGTTTTTGTTTTTAAAAGCGCACTTAACACGGTTTCGTGTTGGTGTAGTAATTGAGTGAACTCTTCTAGGGTAGCAGCTGCAATAATGTCTTGTGTTAGCTCATTAACCGTAGCAATGTAGCTTGATAATTGGGAGGTTTTGTTGGAATGATATTCTGCTATGGCCGATTTACTATTGCGTTTTTGGTTCAAATACACAAAATAGAGGTTTTGACTAAATTCAGGTTCAAAAACTACTTGTCCCACCTTGGGTTTTCCATCTATAATAGAATAAGTAATAGGATTGTTGTTTTGCGCACAAGCGATATCATAGCCGCTGCCTCCAAAACTTTTATGTAGCAATTCAAAGGCGTCTATTTGAAACCATTGCGCTATATTATTAATCAAGGTGGACGAAGTACCTAATCCCCAATTTCTTGGAAAACTCAATTGTGTAGTTATGCTAAGGCCTCCTGAATTAGAAAACACATCGGGATTCATTGCGTTAGCCACTTGCAAAATTTTGATGAGTGTCGCTTTTACTGATTCGGGAGTAGCGTTGTTATTTTGAATTTCTTCAAACGTGAGAGTGTCTTCAAACCAAACGCTTTCATCAAAATCATAACTTTTCCAATGAATAGCACCTGTATTTGTATATTCTACAATGAGATTTTGTCCCATTTTAGTTGGCAAAGCCAATCCTTTGGCACCATCCAAAATAAGGTATTCTCCTGTAATTAATAATTTACCGTTACTATAGAAGGTCTGTTGCATTTCAATTAGGCTCTCAATAGGTTCATATAATCAACTACCGCACTATGCGAAACGGTTTGGTGCTTGAAGTGTTTTCGCACTGCTATACGTTCAGCTTCTGTTGCGTCGAATTGGTTCAAGATATTATTCAAGTGCATTTTCATGTGTCCGTCTTGGATTCCTGTTGTAGTTAAAGAACGCAGGGCAGCAAAATTTTGCGCTAAGCCCGCTACCGCTACAATCTGCATTAACTCTTGAGCAGAAGGTTTTTCGAGCATTTCCAAAGATAATTTCACCAATGGATGCAAAGAGGTCAATCCGCCTACGGTACCTAAAGCCAATGGAATTTCCATCCAAAAGCTAAAAACACCATTTTCTATTTTGGCATGTGATAAACTAGAATACTGTCCGTTGCGAGATGCATAAGCATGAATTCCAGCTTCGATGGCTCTAAAATCATTTCCGGTTGCCAATACTACCGCATCAACACCATTCATAATGCCTTTGTTGTGGGTTACGGCACGGAAGGGTTCTACTTCGGCAATGCGAACGGCTTGCACAAATTTCTCAGCAAACTCTTGTGGATTCGGGATGTGTTTTTCTTCTAAGTCACTAATGGGACACGAAACTTCGGCACGAACGATGCAATTGGGAACGTAATTTGACAAGATGCTCATCACAATTTGAATGTCTTTTTCGGTTTCCGAAAACAATTCGTATTGGCTTGCTTTTTCTTTTAAGGTTTTGGCAAATTGCTCCAAACACGAATTAATGAAATTGGCACCCATACTATCTTTGGTCTCAAAACTTACATGAAGTTGAAAATAGTTTGGAATTAAATCGGTTTTGTCTTTTAAAACAATATCTAAGATTCCGCCGCCACGGGCTTGCATGTTTTTAGTAATGCTCGCGGTTTCTGTAAATAAATCGGCTTTGATTTCAGCAAAGAAAGTATGTAATTTTTCCGCTTCCCCTTGGAAAATGAAATGCACCTGGCCAATTTTTTCAGTGTCAATTACTCGGGTTGTAAATCCGCCACGAGTAGACCAGAATTTGGCGGCTTTGGCAGCGGCTGCCACTACCGAACTTTCTTCAATAGCCATCGGAATGGTTTTGTATTTTCCGTTGATGAGAAAATTAGGTGCTACGCCCAAAGGAATGTAGAAATTAGAAATCGTATTTTCGATGAATTCGTCGTGTAGTTTTTGGATTTTTTCGTCTGAATTCCAATAGTTTTTCAATAATTGAATCGCATGTTCTGGAGTTGAAAAATAGGTTTGGGCAATCCAGGCTATTTTTTCTTCTTTGGATAATTTAGAAAATCCACTTACGGCTTGGTTCATTCTCAATTGATTATAGTAATTTCCCCGCAAAGATACACTTTTCGAGCTTTTCTTTAGTAACTCATTGCGCCCAATAAATAAGAGGTTTGTTTTTGGGTTTAACATTTAACAGCTCAAATGTGAAATAATTGCAAATTTTTCACTAAAATTGGGGTCTGTTATAACCAAATTTAAACTATGAAATCAAACCTATCTTTTGTTCTGTATTTTGTATTCACAATTGCAGTTTTTGGACAACAAAAAATTACTGTTGAAGAAATTTATTCGGGTGCTTTTAGAGCCAAAGGAATGGACGAATTACAGTCCATGAAAAATACCAACCAATATACGGTATTGAATTATGATGCTGCTTCGAAAAGTATGCAAATTGATTTGTTTGACTTTGCTACTTTGAAAAAAGTCAACACCTTGATCGATACAAAAAATTATAAAAATCTTCCGGAAATAGATAGTTACGTTTTTGATACTGCCGAAAAAAAGATGTTGTTGGCGTGTAATTCTTCTAAAATTTTCCGTCATTCATTCACGGCTGATTACTATTTATTTGACACTACTACCAAAGAATTAACACAATTATTCAATTATCAGATTCAAGAGCCTACTTTTTCGCCAGATGGCAAAAAGATAGCCTTTGCTAGAGAAAACAATTTGTATGTGTACGACATTGCTAGTAAACAAATTACTGCCATCACTACCGATGGAAAAAAAAATAGCGTAATTAATGGAATTACGGATTGGGTGTATGAAGAAGAATTTGCTTTTGTTCGTGCTTTTGATTGGAGCAAAGACAGTAAAAAAGTAGCGTATATTCGTTTTGACGAAAGTCATGTTGCTGAATTTTCGATGTCGATTTTTAAAAAGGATTTGTACCCAACGATAGAAACGTTTAAATATCCGAAAGCAGGTGAGAAAAACTCAGAAGTATCTTTGCATATTTTTGATGTAACTTCGAAAGGGACTCAAAAAGTAAATTTATCTCAGTATGCTGATTTCTACATTGCAAGAATGCAATGGACGAATGAAGCAAATGTGCTTTCAGCTCAGGTGTTGAATCGTCATCAGGACAATTTGGATTTGTTGTTTATTGATGGAAATTCAGGAGCTGCCAAAGTGGTGTTGAATGAAAAAGATAAAGCGTATGTAGATGTAACGGACAACTTAACGTTCTTGAAAGACAATAGCTTTATCTGGACCAGCGAAAAAGATGGTTTCAATCATATTTACTTGTATGATAAAACTGGAAAATTAAAAAACCAAGTAACCAAAGGCAATTGGGAAGTAACCAATTATTATGGTTTTGACGAAAAAACCAATACGGTTTTTTACCAATCTGTAGAGAACGGTTCGATTAATAGAGATGTGTATAGCATCAACTTGAACGGTAAAAACAAAATGCGTTTGTCTAAAACTACAGGAACGAATGCAGCGACTTTCAGTCCGAATTTCCAGTATTTTATTAATACTTTCTCTAGTGCGACTCAGCCTAAGACTTACACTTTGAATGAAGCCAAAACAGGAGCACAAGTCCAAGTGATTGAGAAGAACGAAGCTTTGGCAACGAAATTAAAAGTATATAATTTATCTGCTAAAGAATTCTTTGTGTTAAAAACGGCAAAAGGCAACGAATTGAACGCTTGGATTTTAAAACCAAAAGATTTTGATCCAACTAAAAAATATCCGGTTTTTATGTACCAATATTCAGGACCAGGATCACAACAAGTGAATAACGATTGGAATTCAAATGATGATTATTGGTTCCAAATGTTAGCACAACAAGGCTATATTGTGGCTTGTGTTGATGGACGTGGAACAGGATTCAAAGGAGCTGCTTTCAAAAAAGTAACTCAAAAAGAATTGGGTAAATACGAAGTAGAAGATCAAATCGATGCAGCCAAAGTTATTGGAAATTATCCGTATGTAGATAAAAATAGAATTGGGATTTGGGGATGGAGTTATGGAGGATTCATGGCGTCTAATTGTATCATGAAAGGCAATGATGTGTTCAAAATGGCTATTGCGGTTGCTCCAGTAACCAATTGGCGTTTTTACGATAGTATTTATACCGAACGTTATATGCAAACGCCTCAAGAAAATGCAAGTGGTTATGACGAAAATTCGCCAATCAATCACGTGAATAAGTTGAAAGGGAAGTTCTTGTTAATTCATGGTTCAGGCGATGACAATGTACACGTTCAAAATTCAATGCAAATGATGGAAGCTTTGATTCAAGCCAACAAACAATTTGATTCTCAAATTTACCCTGATAAAAACCACGGTATTTACGGAGGAAAAACCAGAATTCAATTGTTTACTAAAATGACTAATTTTATCAAAGAAAATTTATAAAACGAACCAATAATTACAACCAAAAAATAAATTTATGACAGAAACTCAATCGAAAACAGCGCATCCAAAAGGACTTTGGGTATTGTTTGGAACAGAAATGTGGGAACGATTCAATTTCTACGGAATGCGAACTTTATTAGTGCTGTTCCTTGTGAATTCATTAGTAATGAAAGAAGAAGATGCTTCCTTAATTTATGGAGGTTTCTTAGGGCTTTGTTATTTAACTCCTATGTTAGGAGGATTTATTGCCGATCGTTTTTTAGGCAATAGAAACTGTATTATGTTGGGTGGATTGATCATGGCGCTTGGTCAGTTATTATTATTTACTAGTGCTAGTGTTTTTGGCGAAAATTTACCTTTAGCCACTACGATTATGTATAGTGGTTTAGGAGCTATTATTTTTGGTAATGGATTCTTCAAACCGAATATTTCTTCTATGGTGGGAAGTTTGTATCCAAAGCAAGAAAAAAATAAATTAGATACGGCCTTCACTATTTTCTACATGGGAATTAATATTGGGGCTTTCTTAGGTCAATCCATTTGTCCTTTGTTAGGAGATGTGAAAGATTCAGCTGGGATTAGAGATATTCATGCTTTCAAATGGGGATTCCTTGCCGCTTCGATTGCGATGCTTCTAGGGACTATTTTATTCTACTTTTTGAAAAACAAATATGTCGTTTCTCCTGAAGGGAAACCATTAGGCGGATTGCCTTCTAAAAATGAATCCTCAGATTATGAAGAAGGAGAAGCGCAAAAAGCCGTTTTTACTCCAACAGCTTTAGCGGTAGCAGTAGCTTGTTTTGTGGGATTGTTTTTGTTATTCCATTTCTCTGTAGATGGGGATAATGTGGTAAAAACCATTATTTATCCAATTATCTATGCTAGTGGAATTACATTAGCAGGATTAATCTTGTCCGATAGTTCGTTGACGAAAATTGAAAGAGATCGAATCCTTGTCATCTACATCGTGTCATTCTTTATTATTTTCTTTTGGGCGGCTTTTGAACAGGCAGGATCTTCATTAACGTTTATTGCTGATAATCAAACCGACAGAACTTTTATGTTTGGTTGGAAAATGCCAGCTTCAATGGTGCAAATTTTTAATGGACTTTTTGTTGTTCTTTTAGCAGTACCGTTCAGTATGTTATGGGACAGATTAAGAGCCAAAGACAAAGAGCCTATTTCTCCATTTAAATTGGCGTTAGGCTTATTCTTAATTACAGTGAGTTTCTTCATGATTGCTAATCAAGTGAAAGGTTTAGGGACTTCTGGTTTGTTGGCGGTTAAATGGTTAATCTTATTATATTTCTTAAACACTTGTGCCGAGTTGTGCTTGTCTCCAATTGGTTTGTCATTAGTAGGTAAATTATCACCAAAACGTTTTGCCTCTTTATTATATGGAGTTTTCTTTTTGTCGAATGCTTCAGGATATGCATTAGGAGGAACTTTAGGTTCTATCTTACCAGCAACAGGTGATAAATTTGATAAAGCAAAAACATTAGGGATTGATTTGCAACCTATTTTAGATAAAAAAATCACACCAACAGCAGAACAATTGAAGTTGTTAGCCGATAATCAAATTAGCGATCATAACCCTGTTTTTGCAGGTTTTGAAATTCACAATCTATTTGAATTCTTCATGGTGTTCGTAGTGTTGACAGGAATTGCTTCATTGATATTATTTGCCTTGACGCCTTTCTTGAAAAAAATGATGCATGGTATCCGATAATTTAACCTTAGAAAAAATTCAAAACTTTGAAGGCAAATACCCCAAGCAATTGTGGTATTTGTTTTTAGTAGAAATGTGGGAACGTTTCTGTTTCTATGGGATGCGAGGGGTTTTGACCTATTTTATGGTCGACCAATTGTTGTTAAAAGACGAAGCGGCTAATTTACAATACGGCGCGATACAGGCCTTTGTCTACGCGTTCACCTTTATTGGAGGCATTTTTGCTGATAAAATTTTAGGGTTTAAAAAATCCCTATTGTTTGGTGGCATAGTTATGATTTTAGGCAATCTATTAATCGCGTTTTCGCCTGCAACGCTATTTTATTACGGCATTGCCTTTTCCATTATTGGGACCGGTTTTTTCAAGCCCAATATTTCGTCCATGGTGGGTGAGTTGTACCATGAAAATGACAACAGACGCGATGCCGGTTACGGAATGTTCTACGCTGGAATTAACGTGGGCGGACTTTTAGGAGGCGCTTTGTGTATCTATCTAGGGAAATATTATTCTTGGCAATGGTGTTTCTTATCGGCAGCTATTGTGATGTTTTTAGGTTTGATTACATTTTTGTTGACCAAAAAATATTTGGGACCAATTGGAGATTCTCCCTTATTAAATTTAGCGTCCAATAAAAGAAAAGTCAGAGAAATTGCAGTGTATGTAGGTTCGTTGTTGAGTATTCCATTGATATTTTTAATGGTAAAAAACACGGATTATACAGACTACTTTATGTACACAATAGGGGTGCTAGCAATTTTATATTTTGTAATCGAAACAGTGAATTTGAAGAATATCGCCTTGCAAAAAAAATTAATTGCGGCGTTCTTATTTATCTTTTTTTACTTTTTATTCAATGCTATTTACGAGCAAAGCGGTGGTTCATTATCCCTTTTTGCAAAAGACAATCTGAATGATAGTTTGCTATTTTTTCATATCGACCCTAATGTTGTCAACAACAGTTCCAATACTTTTTTTGTGATTGTATTGAGTCCGTTAATTGGATTGCTATGGTTGTGGTTAGGGAAGAAAAAAATAGAACCGAATACGATTGTGAAATTCGGAATTGGATTTTTATTCCTTGGCGCTTCGTTTTATATCTTTTACCTCACCCGATTTTTTGCTAATGTGAAAGGAATTGCCTCTTTGAATGTGTTTACCTTTGCTTATTTGGTAACTACCGTTGGCGAATTGTGTTTAGGCCCCATTGGAATGTCTATTATTACTAAACTTTCGCCAAAACGCCTTTTTGGAATGATGATGGGATTGTGGTTTTTGGCAAGTGCATTTGGTCAATTAGCCGCGGGAAAATTAGGAGCTGCTATGTCCAATTCAGATACAGGAAATACTTTAATTTCTAAATTACAATCGTACACCGAAGGCTATTATCAATTGGGCATTTATTCAATTATTGCAGGTGTATTTTTAATTGTGATTACACCTTTGGTAAAAAAATTAATGCAGGAAGTGAAATAAATCACTAATTTTGATTTCATAAAAAATACAACAAAATGAAAAAAATAATTATCACCTTAGTATTTGTTTTAGGTTCAATTTCTTTACAAGCACAAGAATTGTATTGGGAAACCAATGTAAATAAAGCGATTGAAGTTTCTAAGAAAACTAAAAAGCCATTGTTGTTATTTTTTACTGGAAGTGACTGGTGCGGTTGGTGTATTCGTTTGCAAAAAGAAGTTTTGAGAACACCTGAATTTGCTACTTGGGCAAAAGATAATGTGGTTTTGGTCGAATTGGATTATCCAAGAAGTAAACCACAAACTAACGAAATCAAACAACAAAACGGGCAGTTGCAACAAATTTTCGGTATCCAAGGGTATCCAACAGTATTTTTTAGCAATGTACAAGAATCAGCGGGGAAAATTAATTTTCAAGCGTTGGGTAACACAGGCTATGTGGCTGGTGGACCTAAAGCATGGTTAGCAGTTGCTGATGGAATTTTGAAGAAAAAATAACTGCTTTAACGCAGGATATAAAATCCCTTTTCACTAGTCGAGTGAAAAGGGATTTTTTCTTTTTCACAACTAACTTTCCATAATTTCTGCAAAGTTTTGTAATTGGATGCATCAGCCACAATTTCTTTAGGTTGGCTTATTTGAATAAGTCGTTCTAAATTAATTTTAGGAGACTGGGTCAAAACAATGATATCGGGATGCTGCTGTTTTGGATACACGCCTGTACTATCTAAAATCAAAATACGCTTTCCATCGAAGAAAATACTGTTTTTTAATTCTTTGGTTGCAGCCAAATGACTAAAATTACCCACAAGATAGGCATTGACTGTGTTATTTTTTGCGCCGACTTTTTGGAGGCTATCATTTGCGTAAAGCGTAACGGTTCTTCCGTTGCGTTCGGCAATAAAGGTGTTCTTTTTTGAATTAAAGATGATCCATTCTTGTTGGTTCTCTATTGTCCATTCGTTCCATAAAAAAGTAATTTGTACTACAATAACTGAGACTAAGACAGCAACCAAACGTTGAAACTGCGGTTTCTTAAACCAAAGAATGACGCTAAAAACTACCGCATAACTACTCAAAAGGAAGGTTAGTGTAAAAGGAATATCTTTAATAATGAATTGTTCTGCATTCGCGATGGTATGGATGATTTTGTCCACTACAAACAAACTCCATTCCAATGCTTTAGATAAGAAAAAAGGACATTGGTCAAAAAAGGCTAATACCATCACTAACACGCCCAATCCCATAATGAATCCTGTTAAAGGAATGATGACCAAATTGGTTATGAAAAACAATCCTGGAAACTGATGAAAATAATACAAACTCAAAGGGAGTGTTCCAATTTGTGCAGCAAAGGAAACGCTGAGGATGTCCCAGATGTATTTTGAAATTTTATTTTTGGGTTCCCAAAGGCTTGACAGCAAAGGGTGAAACCATATAATAAAAAACAACGCTAAATAACTTAGTTGAAATCCTACATCAAATAAAAAAGCGGGTTGTACTAATAAAATTAGTAAAATAGAGACTAATAAAGTGTGGTAAATATTCACGCTTCTGCGAAGGTGTTGTCCAATGGCTACGAAAGAAAACATGGTTACAGAACGCACCACTGAAGGGGCTAATCCTGCTAATATTCCAAATAGCCAAAGCGAACACAAAATAATCATCAATTTCAGCAATGAACCTTTTCTATTGTTAGGGACAGGCTTAAGCATGAAGGTGACAAACAATAATATGAAACCAATGTGCAAGCCCGAAACGGATAAAATATGGACTGCTCCCGCATATTGGTAGTCTTGGATAATTTCAGGATCAATATCTTGTTGTTGACCGAGAAGCAAAGCAATAGCCACATTCAGTTCTGTGGAGTGAAAACCGTCTTTTTTTAAATTGTCAATGATGGTATTCCGAATTTGGGCAGTATAATACCAAATGTCTTTTTCAATTTGAGAACTTACTTTGATATCAGCGGCATCAGCATACAGCTGACCATAGATTTGTTTGTTTGCTAGGTATTTCCCATAATCAAATTGGTTGGGATTTTTCGGACTACTGTTGGGATACAAACTGCCTTGAATTTGGAGTCGATTGCCAATAACAAAAACATGATGCAAACTGTCTTTTCTGATGTTGAGCAGTAATTTTCCAGAACATTGGGTTTTGTCTATTTGACGTACTAAAGCCACATACCGCTGACTAAAGGCATTGCTTTTTAATTTTTCGTTGAGTACCAATGTAAAAGTATGGGGTTGCTCAAAAACGTTTTGAATTTGAGTGTAATGATTTTTTTGATACGAGGCAGTGTGAATGGTTTGAGTACTTACACCAATAGCAAAAGCAAGTCCATAAACAGTCAAATCAAAATAACGAAGGCGATGGGGTTTTTGGGTACGCCAAAAATAAACACCACCCAATACTAAGGTAGCCACAAAGAGGAAGGCGAACACAAGATTGGGACTAGGTTGTGTATGATAGGCAAATAGAATACCGACAATAAAAACCAATGTAACTCTTGCTAGGGGGAATTGCAAAACTTTCATGTTACTAAAATACAAAAAATTAAAAGCGAACTATATAAAAATAAAAAAAGCTTCCAGTCTATTAAAGTTGGAAGCTTTTTTTAGTATAAATTTTAAAACTACTTTAAATCAGCTACAATTAATTGCGCTGTTTTTTGACTCGCACCAATGCCTCCCAATTGTTGTTCTAATTGGTCGTAATGGGCTAAAAGTTCAGTACGGTGGTCGCCTTCTAGAATTTTAGCTAATTCTTCTTTGATGCGTTGCGTGGTGCAATCGTCTTGAATTAATTCCGTAACGACTTCTTTATCCATGATGAGGTTTACTAACGAAATGTATTTTAAGGTAATGATGCGTTTGGCAATTTGGTACGAAGCCCAACTCCCTTTGTAGCATACTACTTCGGGAACTTTAAAAAGAGCCGTTTCTAATGTAGCTGTTCCAGAAGTTACTAAAGCAGCTGTGGCGATTTGCAGTAACGAGTAGGTTTTATTCGAGATGAATTTGATGTTGTCATTGGTAATGAATTTTTCGTAAAAAGAAAATTCTTGACTTGGCGCACCTGCAATCACAAATTGGTAGCCTGGAAAATCATTGACTACACTTAACATTACGGATAGCATTTTGGTGATTTCTTGTTTTCGGCTACCTGGCAAAATAGCAATAATAGGTTGGTCGTTTAACTGGTTTTCTTTTCTAAAAATAGCGGCATCAATTGGTGGTTGGTTGTGTATTGCATCAATCAAAGGATGTCCCACAAAGTGAACAGGGTAGTGGTGTTTGTTTTCGTAAAACTCTTTTTCAAAAGGCAAAATCACATACATCTGGTCTACATCGCGCTTGATGTCGGTGATTCTATTTTCTTTCCAAGCCCAAATTTGAGGCGAAATATAATAATGGGTTTTGATATTCATGGTTTTTGCCCATTTGGCAATACGCAAGTTGAATCCGGGATAATCAATAAAAACGATTACATCAGGTTGGAACTCCAAAATGTCTTTTTTGGCAATTTTAATGTTATTTAAAATGGTTTTTAAATTGAATAACACTTCGATAAATCCCATGAAAGCGAGTTCTTTGTAATGTTTTACCAAAGTTCCGCCAACAGTTTGCATCAAATCGCCTCCCCAAAAACGAATTTCGGCATTCGGATCTTCTTGGTACAAGGCTTTCATTAAATTGGCTCCGTGTAAATCGCCCGAAGCTTCTCCTGCTATAATGTAATATTTCATTTTTTTTATTGCGTATTTTTCTGAAAGTTATACAAACAAAGTAATTATGGTGAGAACAATCACTGCCAAAATTACACCGCGTGCCATAAACTCTTTGTGTGATTTTAGTAAAGACCAAAAAACGATTAAATCCAAGACAGTTCCTAAAGTGATAATCTTGCCTAATTTACCATCGGCTTGTAATAATTCGATTCCTGTAGTAAACGTATAATCAGTGAATATACGAATGAATAAAAAACAACCCAAAAGGGAAGTAATTAATCCAATAACGAATCCAAAAAGTATGTCGGTTTTGTTTTTCAAGAGGGTGTCGAATTAGTGTGATTAAATAGACTTTGGCAAAAATAATAAACAAAGAAAAACAAAAAATACCAACTTCAACTATTTAATCTTTGCCAAAAAGAACAATTTTATATCTTTAACAAAAAATTATGTCATCCTTATAATTGTTGGTATTATTTTTACTGTAATTTAGACAAAAAACTTGATGAATACTATAATTACCTTTATGAAAAGAAACTATAAAATACTCTTAGTTGTCACCTTCCTGTCATTATCATTATTGGCATTTAAGTCCAATTATGCTAATTCAACTGATCCAGACAAAGACAAGCTATTGTTAGAGTTGCTGACTTTTGTTCTTGAAAAAGGGCATTATAGTCCTGTGGCTATGGACGATGAGTTTTCTAAAGGGGTTTACAAAGATTATATTGAGGCTTTGGATCCTTCAAAACGTTTTTTCTTGCAGTCGGATATCGATGAGTTTTCAAAATACGAATTGCAGTTGGATGACGAATTGCAAAACAAAGATTTGACATTTTTTGATTTGACTTATACTCGTTTAATGCAACGTATGGAAGAGAGTAAAGCCATCTATAAATCAGTATTGAGCAAGACTTTTGATTATAAAGTGGACGAATCATTCAATACGAATTATGAGAAAATGCCGTATGCTAAAAATGCAGCTGAATTAAATGAAAGATGGCGCAAACAAATTAAATTATCGACTTTGTCGTCTTTAGTAGATCGTTTAGAGATTCAAGAAAACAATGGTAAAGTAGATAAAGATTTAAAAGAAGCTGCAGCTCCAATTAATCCAGAAGGTGCTCTCCAAGAAAATGCCGCAGATAAAAAGAAAGAAGTCACAGCTGATGCTGGAAAAGTGAAAACTTTTGAAGAATTAGAAAAAGATACCAGAGAGAGTTCACTGAAATCATTGGACGAATATTTTGGGTTCATTAAGGATTTGGATAGAAACGATTATTTTTCGGTGTATTTGAATACGATTACAGGCCGTTTTGACCCGCATACGAATTACTTAGCGCCGGAGGAAAAAGAGCGTTTTGATGTAAGTATTAGTGGTAAATTGGAAGGTATCGGAGCGCGTTTGCAAAAGAAAAACGATTATACTGAAATTTCCGAATTGATTTCAGGCGGACCTGCTTGGAGAGGAAAACAATTAGAAGCAGGGGATGTAGTCATTAAAGTAGGTCAAGGCAACCAACAACCAGTTGATGTGGTGGGAATGCGTTTGGATGATGTAGTAAAAAAGATCAAAGGGGCAAAAGGAACAGAAGTACGCCTAACGGTTAAAAAAGTAGATGGAACAATAAAGGTAATTTCAATCATTAGAGATATTGTTGAAATTGAGGAAACCTATGCTAAATCAAGTGTTGTTGAGAAAGACGGGTTAAAATATGGGGTAATCTATTTGCCTAAATTCTACATTGATTTTGAAAACAAAGATGGGAGAGATGCTGGCAAAGATATTGCTTTAGAAGTTTCTCGTTTGAAAAAGGAAGGCGTTAACGGTATTGTGTTAGACGTTCGTGATGATGGAGGAGGTTCTTTGTCAACGGTTGTCGATATTGCAGGATTGTTTATCGAAGAAGGTCCAATTGTCCAAATCAAATCAGCAGGTAAAAGGAAAGAAGTGCTCTATGATAGAGATAAAAAAATTGAGTGGGACGGACCTTTAGTAATTATGGTGAATAGTTTTTCTGCTTCGGCTTCTGAGATTTTGGCGGCAGCTATTCAAGATTATAAACGAGGCATTATCATTGGTAGTAAACAAACCTATGGTAAAGGGACTGTACAAAATGTAATTGATTTGAATCAGTTTGTGCGTAGTAGTTCAGCAGGAGATTTAGGTGCTTTGAAAACCACAACTCAAAAATTCTACAGAATTAATGGTGGTTCAACTCAATTAGAAGGCGTAAGCAGTGATGTGGTAATGCCAGATCGTTATGCCTATTTAAAAATGGGAGAACGAGATGTACATAATGCGATGCCTTGGGATAAAATTGACCCAGCGCAATATGGAGTTTGGACCAACAACAAAAAATTTAATCAAGCGATTGCTAACAGTAAAAACAGAATTGCTCAAAATGCACAATTCCAATTAGTAGAAGACAATGCAAAATGGATTGATAGTCGTAGTGAAGATTATGTGTACAGTTTGAATATTGATAAATTCAAATTAGCTCAAAAACAAATCGAAGAAAAAGCAAAGAAATACAAGCCTCTTCAGAATTACAAAAATAATTTGAAATTTAGTTCTTTGCCTTACGAAGCAGAAGTAATGTCTAAAGATAGTGCTTTAAAAGAGAAAAGAGACCGTTGGCACGAATCGTTGTCTAAAGATATTTATGTGGAAGAAGCTTTAAATGTATTAGATGACTTGCAATCAAAAGCAGTGGTGAAAAAACCAATGGATGCAAAGTTGAAAAGTAATAAACTAGTAAAATCGTAGTTTAGTAAGTGTAGTGTACAAATAAGAAAGCCCTCAATTTGAGGGCTTTCTTATTGTATTTAATTGATTACAACAAATTACCATTCGTTTACTTTGTTGGCATCCATTTTCAAGAAGATAAAAAGCAAAATTGTAAATCCCCATAATCCAGAACCTCCATAAGAAAAGAAAGGAAGAGGAACACCAATAGTTGGAAAAATACCCACTACCATGGCAATATTTACAAAAAAGTGAATGAATAAAATTCCTGCAACGCAATAACCATATACACGACTAAATTTAGTTTTTTGTCTTTCGGCCAAGTAAATAACTCGTAGAAATAGAGTAACGAATAATGCGATTACAACAAGAGAGCCAAAAAATCCCCATTCTTCTCCTACTGTAGTAAAAATATAGTCAGTATGTTGCTCTGGTACAAAACCACCTTTGGTTTGAGTACCTTCAAGGAATCCTTTTCCAAACCATCCGCCTGATCCAATAGCTATTTCAGATTGATTGGTGTTGTATCCAATCCCCTTCATGTCTACAGATTTACCTAATAGGATATTAAAACGGTCTCTGTGGTGTTGTTTGAAAACGTGTGTGAAAACATAATTTACAGATAAAACAAAGCCTGCAATTAAAGTAAAAAGAATTCCGCTGAGAACAATATTTCTATCGCCCATTCTCGATTTAAAATGAATAAATACAATAACTAATAGCGCTATTAGAATAACATATTGTGGTTGTAGAATCAGAGTTAAAACGAATAAAAGAATAGCAGAGAATCCAGTCCAAATATACCAAGATGGAAGTCCTTCTCGGTATAAAACTAAGAAAAATGCACTGTATATTAAAGCACTCCCAGGGTCTGGTTGAGGTAAAATTAGTAATACGGGTAAAAACACGATAGCCAGGGCTTGGATTTGTCGGTTGGTATCTTTTAGGTTGATTTGAGTGTCACTTAGGTATTTGGCTAAAGCCAATGCGGTAGCAGCTTTTGCAAATTCAGAAGGTTGTAAAGTAAAACTTCCAAAACCGTACCAACAACGTTGACCTGCAATTGTTTTACCAACAGCAAATAATCCAACTAAAGAAAGTAAAGCCACTCCAAAAATAATGGAGGCATATTTTTCATAGAATTTACCGTCTACAAAAAGCACTACAAAGATTAAGGGAATGGTTAAGGCAATAAATACAAATTGCTTCTCTGAAGTTCCTTCCATAGAAGACAAAGAAGACGAATATATGTTTAACCAACCCAATAATACTAACACGCCATAAATAATGACGCATATCCAGTCGAGATTGTTTGTTATACTTTGGTTTTTCATTGTTTAACGAGTCACTTTATTATTGGACTTAATCGTGTCTATTTTAATTTTTGGAGGTGCTATTTTGCTTTGCAAAATAGAATCTTGTCTTTTCATTTCAGATTTGACAGATTCAGATAACCCACCTAATTTAGCATATTGACCTTGTAAGCTTTTGTTTAATATTCGGGTCTCTAAGTCGGTTCTAGTTATCTTTTTACGAAGGAATTTTTCAATCATCAAAGTAGCAATAGGCCCTGCGATAGTGGCTCCAAATCCTCCGTTTTCAACCATCACTGCTAATGCAATTTTAGGATTGTCTTTTGGTGCAAAAGCTACAAAGATAGAGTGGTCTTCCAATTGTGTTCTTTTTCCTCCAATTTTCGCAAAGTTTTCTGCAGTACCTGTTTTACCACAGATGTCTATTCCTTCTGCTTTTAAAGCATAAGCTGTTCCAAAATTATAGACATCAAATAACCCGTCAATCATTGGTTTGAAATATTTTTTATTGATGGTTGTGACATGTTTAGTAGTGAATTTTGTATCAATTTTTCTTCCTTCAATTTTTTTAATGATATGAGGAGTGTAGTAATAACCTTGATTGGCAACGGTTGCCATCATGTTAGCTAACTGAATAGGAGTCATTAAAACTTCACCTTGTCCAATGGCATTTGAGACAATGGCAGTACTTCTCCAACCACCATTTGGATATATTTTTTTGTACATTTTAGAATCAGGAATATTTCCTTTTCTACCTGTAGGCAAATCATAGCCCATAAATTTTCCTAGTCCAAAACTTTTCACATGCTTGCTCCAAACATCAACTGCATAGGCAGGTTTCACGTATTTATTGATGGTTTTCATGTAAGCGGTTCCAAAAAAAGCATTGCATGATTCATAAATACCTCGATGTAATTGTAGTACTCCTCCATGACAATGACATCGCATAAAGCGACCTCGAGCATAACTAAATCCGTGATTACAGACCACGCTAGTTTGTTCATTGATTACTCCTTCTTGTAAGGCCACTAATCCTGTCATGATTTTGAAAGGAGAACCTGGAGGATATTCGGCTAAAAGCCCTCTATCATAAAGTGGTTTTGCGATGGAATCGCGGTATAGTTTGGTGTAGTTTTTTGAACGTTGTCTTCCTACTAAAATGGATGGATCATACGATGGAGCGGTAACCAAAGCTAAAATTTCACCTGTTTTAGGTTCAATAGCTACAATTCCGCCACGTTTATTGATCATTAATTCTTCTCCGTATTTTTGTAGTTCGGCATCAATGGTTAAGTTAATGTCTTCTCCCTGTACGGCAATGGTATCGTATTTTCCTTCTTTAAAAGAACCTATTTCTCTGTTGTATTTGTCTTTTTGAATGTATTTTACCCCTTTGATTCCGCGAAGAATTTCTTCATAACTTTCTTCAACACCTTGTTTTCCAATTAAATCACCACTGTTATAATATGGATTTTTAGCTACTAGATTTTCACTTGCTTGAGTAATAAAGCCAAAGACATTGGCGCCATAATTCACTTCGTAGTCACGTAAAGAACGTTTTTGAAAATAGAAGCCTTCAAACTTTCTTATTTTTTCTTGAAAGGCCGCAAACTCAACTTTATTCAACTGAGATAAAAATACAGAAGGAAGTCTAGGGCTATAGATTTTAGCTTTATCAATTTTCTTAATAAAATCTTCTTTAGTAATATCCAGTAATTCACAAAACTCAATTGTGTCTAGATTTTTGATTTCCCTTGGGATAACCATAATATCGTACGACGCTTGATTAGAAACAAGTAGTTTCCCGTTTCTGTCATAAATATAACCTCTTTCAGGGTAGTCGTATTTTATTTTTATCGCGTTATTATCTGATTTTAATTTGAATGAATCATCGATAACTTGGAGATAAAAAATTCGTAATACCAGCAATGATGCTGCAACAATGATTAAGGTAGGCAGCAATACTTTTCTCATCTTTTGTTTGGCTTAATTAAGTATATAATGATGATACAGATAGCAATCGTGAGTACACTACTGAGTAGCGTTCGTATCAAAATATCCCAAAAGAGACTGAATTGAAACGCTTCTAGAATGAATAAAGTTAAATGATGAATAAGTACCGATACTAATATAAACGAGAATCGTTCAGGAGTTAGTGTGTCGTTTAGTTTTATGGTTTGGTATTCGTAACTTACTCCAAAGGCAAATTTAAAAACTGCGGGTCTAAAGTAAGCTAATGTTAAACAAGCTGTAGTATGAATTCCTCCTGAATTGCTGAACATATCTAAAATGAGACCTAATAAAAAACTAGCAATTAACAATCCTGATTTGTTTCCGTTTACTGGATATAATATGATGAACAAAACATAAGGAAATGGGCTGATGAAACCAAATAAATTAATGTTATTGAAAACAATAATCTGGATGGCTAATAGGATAACAAATCGAAAAATATTCAAAAACAAACTACTATTCATCGTTTTCTCTTTTTTCAAGATTCATAATTTCTTTACGATCTTTTCCTTTTAGGATATAAACATGGCCTAAGTTAGTCATGTCATTAAATAACTTTACATCTAAAGTGTAATAATTAGTTTGATTGTCAATATACACTTTTTCAATTGTTCCAATATTGATATTTTCAGGAAAAATAACAGATTGACCTCCGGTTACAATAGTATCTCCTTTTCTAACAGATGCTAATCGAGGAACGTCGATTAATTGTACAAAGCCTGTGTTTTTTCCATTCCAAATCAAAGAACCAAAATGATTTGATTTTTTAATTTTAGCATTGATTTGAGATTTTTTATTTAGAATACTAACTACAGTTGCATAATGAGGTGAGGTGTTGTCCACAATTCCAACAATCCCTAGACTATTTACTACACCCATATCGGGTTTTACACCTTGTAATTCTCCGGAATTCAAAGTCAAATAGTTTTCATATACATTATAAGAGTTATGGATTACTCTTGAAACAATAATATCACTTGATTTAACTCCTTTTATACTGTCTAGTTTTCTGGCTACAGTGGAGTCTTTTTTGTTGAATAGGATACTTTTTAGCGTTGCATTCTCTTGTGCCAATGCTTCGTTTTGTGATTTTAAATTTAAGTATTCGTCAAATTCGCTAAGTTGTTGGTACACGCCTCCACTTAAGAAATTAGCTGAGCTAATCACTTTACTTCTGTGAAAAGAATGGGATTGAACGGTTAATGTTAACGAAATACCCAAAAGCAGCAAAAACAGTAAGCGATTACTGTTTTTAAATATAAAATTAAATATTTGCTGCATTTTTTAAATGTATTATTTATGACTTCTTTTTAGAAAAAAGACTATTTAATCAAGATACTTTTAAATCTATTGATATTTTTAAGGGCCATTCCAGTACCTCTTACAACAGCTCTTAATGGATCCTCTGCAATGTAAACTGGTAAATCAGTTTTTAGTGAAATTCGTTTGTCAAGTCCTCTTAACATAGAACCACCACCTGCAAGATAGATTCCAGTATTGTAGATGTCAGCTGCTAATTCCGGAGGTGTTTGTGACAAGGTTTCCATAATAGCATCCTCGATACGTTGGATAGATTTATCCAAAGCCTTAGCAATTTCACGGTGAGAAACTTCTACTTGTTTTGGTTTACCAGTTAGTAAGTCACGCCCTTGAACTGACATGTCTTCTGGAGCAGTTTCTAAATCTTCTATTGCAGCCCCAATTTGAATTTTAATTTTTTCAGCAGTACTTTCTCCAACAAATAGGTTGTGTTGTGTACGCATGTAATAAACAATATCATTGGTAAAGACATCCCCAGCAATTTTCACTGATTTATCGCAAACAATACCTCCAAGTGCTATTACAGCAATTTCAGTTGTTCCACCACCAATATCAACAATCATATTTCCTTTAGGTTGCATAATATCAATTCCGATACCGATAGCCGCAGCCATAGGTTCGTGAATCAAATATACTTCCTTACCATTTACTCTTTCACACGATTCCTTTACCGCTCTCATCTCTACTTCGGTAATTCCTGAAGGAATACAAACTACCATTCGTAGCGCAGGAGTAAACATTTTTTTCTTTAGCGCAGGAATACTCTTAATAAACATATTAATCATTTTCTCTGACGCATCAAAGTCAGCAATTACACCGTCTTTCAAGGGTCTAATTGTTTTGATGTTTTCGTGTGTTTTACCTTGCATCATGTTGGCTTCTTTACCAACAGCAATGATTTTACCTGAGATTCTGTCTCGGGCAACAATAGAAGGGCTATCTACGACAACTTTATCGTTGTGAATAATTAATGTGTTTGCGGTACCAAGGTCGATTGCGATATCCTCGGTCATGAAATCAAAAAATCCCATAAGCTTATGCGGGGTTTAAATTTTAAAATTATCTAACAAGCAAAGTTAAACAAATTAATGTTTAAAATGACGTGTTCCTGTAAATACCATTGCTAATTTATTTTCATTACAATAATCAATACTCAACTGATCTTTAATTGATCCTCCTGGTTGTATTACCGCTGTGATTCCAGCCTTTTTGGCTAACTCTACGCAATCAGGAAATGGGAAGAAGGCGTCACTTGCCATTGAGGCTCCATGTAAATCGAAACCAAAAGCATTAGCTTTGTCAATGGCCTGCATTAAAGCATCTACTCTTGAAGTTTGCCCTGTTCCAGAAGAAATAAGAGTTCCATTTTTAGCAAAAACAATCGTGTTAGATTTGGTGTTTTTACACACTTTTGAAGCAAAAATCAAATCTTCTACTTCTTGAGCGGTTGGAGCAGTTATTGTTACTGTTTTTAAATCTTCTTTAGTATCTGTAATGTTATTTCTGTCTTGAACTAAAATTCCATTCAAACAAGTACGAACTTGTCTCTGAGGCAAAGCAACTTCGTTTTGAACCAATATAATTCTGTTTTTCTTTTCTTCTAAAATAGTGATTGCTTCTGGATCAAAAGCCGGAGCGATAACTACTTCGCAGAATAACTTATTGATTTCGGTTGCTGTAGCTACATCAATTTTGGTATTGGCAATTAGCACGCCACCAAAAGCCGAAGTTGGGTCGCAAGCCAAAGCGGCTAAATAGGCTTCGCTAATCGTTTTTCTTGAAGCTAATCCGCAAGCATTGTTGTGTTTAAGAATGGCAAATGTAGGTCCGTCATTTTTGAATTCATTGATTAAATTCACCGCAGCATCTACGTCAAGAAGGTTGTTGTAAGACAACTCTTTTCCGTGAACTTTGTTGAACATTTTATCAAATTCGCCAAAGAAAAACCCTTTTTGGTGTGGGTTTTCTCCGTAACGCAACACTTGACCATTAGCAATACTTTCTTTGTAAATCGTTTCGTCTGTGTTGAAGTAATTAAAAATAGCTCCATCATAGTGTGAAGAAACGTGAAATGCTTTTGTTGCCAAAAGCTTTCTGTCTTCTAAGGTAGTAGCGCCATTTTGATTGGTAATCATATCTAAAAACAAACTATAATCGTCAACTGAAGCCACAATTACAGTGTCTTTGAAATTTTTTGCAGCAGCACGAATCAATGAGATTCCCCCAATATCAATTTTTTCAATGATATCAGCTTCACTAGCTCCTGAAGCAACTGTTTTTTCAAAAGGGTATAAGTCAACAATTACTAAATCAATTTGAGGAATGTCAAATTCTTTCATTTGTTGCACATCACTTTCATTATCTTGACGGTTTAAGATACCTCCAAAAACTTTTGGGTGCAATGTTTTTACTCTTCCTCCAAGGATGGATGGGTAAGAAGTTACATCTTCAACAGGAATTACAGGAATGCCTAAGTTTTTGATAAAGTCTTCTGTTCCTCCTGTAGAGTAAAGTGTTACATTTTGAGAATGCAATTTTCTTACAATTGGTTCAAGACCATCTTTTGAAAATACTGAAATTAATGCAGATTGAATAGATTTAGTTGTGCTCATTGTGTAGTTAAAATTATAAAGTGCAAAAATAGTTTTTTTTTGATTATAAATTTCATTCTAAAGCTGTAACATTCTACTAAAAATGAATACTTACTACAGAGACTTTTTTTATTAGGATTTTGAATAAAATTTGCTCAATTTTACATTGATACAAAAGGGAAATAGTATGTTGGTATATCTTCGATTATTAAAAGAGAGTTTTGGTTTTGCAATGAATGCTTTGCGAAACAATAAACTCCGAACTTTACTTTCTTTATTGGGAGTTACCATTGGTATTTTTTCTATTATAGCGGTTCTTGCTGCAGTAGATTCATTGGATAAAAAAATTAAAAAAGATTTGAGCAGTTTAGATAAAAATACCATTTATTTAATGCGTTTTTCTTTTGGGCCATCTGAAATTCCACAGTGGAAAAGAGAACAATTCCCAAATGTAAAATACGATGAATACGAATATTTGAAAAATTCTATGAATGATTTAGATCAGATGGGATTTCAGCTTTTTGTTAAAAGGGAATCGTTAAAATACCAATCGGCTTCAGTAAGTGATGTTAATGTGGTTCCTGTTTCTCATGAATTTATTAATATCCAAGGGTTAGAATTTCAAGACGGACGTTTTTATAATGAATCCGAATCGAATTCGGGAGCAGCTGTAATTGTTTTAGGAAATGAAATTGCTAAAAATCTTTTTGAAGATAGTAATCCTATTGGCAGAAATATTCGACTATATGGGCAGCGCTTTACCGTAATTGGGGTACTAAAAAAACAAGGTGCAGAAATGTTTGGAGATAGTAATGATACTTCTGTTTTTATTCCAGTTAATTTTTTAAGACGCTTGTATGGTGATAATAATGATGCTATGACTCCTGTTATTCTTGTTAAGCCAAAAAAAGGGATAGATATGGATGCCTTTAAAGCAGAGTTAGGGCAAAAACTGCGAAATTATCGCGGAATGAAAACAGATGAAATTGACAATTTTTTTATCAATGTTTTATCTGGATTTACCGATTTAATTGATGGTATTGTAGGACAGATGAATGTAGTAGGTTGGATTATCAGTGGATTTTCATTGTTGGTAGGTGGATTTGGAATAGCAAATATTATGTTTGTTTCAGTAAAAGAAAGGACGAATTTGATAGGAATTCAAAAATCACTAGGAGCTAAAAATCGATTTATCTTGTTTCAATTTTTATTTGAAGCAGTTATCCTTTCAGTAATTGGGGGAGCGGTTGGATTGTTTTTGGTTTGGATAATTTCTGTAGTGCTGACTAAGGCTTTAGACTTTGAGTTTGTATTAAGTATGAGCAATGTGTTTTTAGGAACTGGACTGGCAGCATTGATTGGATTAATCTCAGGGATTTTACCTGCAATTACTGCTTCTAAATTAGATCCTGTAGAAGCCATTCGAACAGGAATGTAAAGTAAAACGATTAAATTATATCCATAAAAAAATCCCGAAGTAATTCGGGATTTTTTATTTATCTAATATCATTGTTTTGAATCAAATCGATGTACAAGTTGACCTTGTCTTTCAATTCTTTTCTTGGCGTGATAAAATCTAAGAAACCATGTTCTAAAAGGAATTCTGCAGTTTGAAAACCTTCTGGTAAATCTTTTCCTGTAGTGTCTCTAACAACACGAGGGCCTGCAAACCCAATTAAGGCGCCAGGTTCAGAGATGTTGATGTCTCCAAGCATAGCATAAGAAGCAGTAGTTCCTCCAGTTGTTGGGTCGGTACAAAGTGAGATGTAAGGTAATTTAGCCTCTGCTAATTGAACTAATTTCACCGATGTTTTGGCTAATTGCATCAAAGAAAATGCAGCTTCCATCATACGTGCCCCTCCTGATTTTGAAATCATTACGAAAGGCATTTTGTGTTGGATGGCGTGGTCAATTCCTCTTACGATTTTTTCACCTACAACACCTCCAATTGAACCACCAATAAAGGCAAAGTCCATACAACAAACTACTAAATCTTTTCCTTTGGATTTTCCAACTCCTGTACGTACAGCGTCGTTTAGTTTGGTTTTTGAAGTGACATCTTTTAAACGATCTGAATATTTTTTGGTATCTACAAAATGTAAAGAGTCTTTTGAAGTCATGTTTTTATCCAACTCAATAAATTCATTGTTGTCGAATAAAATTTCAAAATAAGTTTCACTTCCAATTCGAACATGAAAATCATCTTCAGGGCTCACGTATAGGTTACGTGCTAATTCCTCTGCATCAATAATTTTTCCTGTTGGAGATTTGTACCAAAGACCTTTTGGGACATCCATTTTTTCTTCGGTAGGAGTGGTGATTCCTTTTTCGTGTCTTTTAAACCAAGCCATATTGATATAATTATAAATTATAAATTGCGAATTACGAAGTTATTTTCGCAATTCGCAATTCGTCAATTCTTATAGAGTGTTTACATTGTTCAAGTCAGCAAATGCTTGCTCTAATCTTGTATTGAATGTGATTTCACTTTCGCGTACCCATCTTCTTGGGTCATAATATTTCTTGTTTGGAACATCAGCACCTTCTGGGTTACCAATTTGTGATTTCAAGTAGTCAATGTTTTTAACCATATAATCACGGATTCCTTCAGTATAAGCAAATTGTAAATCTGTATCGATGTTCATTTTAACTACACCGTATCCAATAGCTTCTCTGATTTCTTCTAAAGTAGAACCTGATCCACCGTGGAAAACGAAATCAACTGGATTAGCTCCTGTGTTGTATTTGTTTTGAACGAAGTCTTGAGAATTTTTCAAGATTTTTGGAGTTAATTTTACGTTACCTGGTTTGTAAACTCCGTGAACGTTTCCAAAAGCAGCAGCAATAGTAAATTTAGGACTTACTTTTGATAATTCTTCGTAAGCGAAAGCTACTTCTTCTGGTTGAGTGTATAATTTTGAGCTATCAACATCAGAGTTGTCAACACCATCTTCTTCACCACCAGTGATTCCTAATTCGATTTCTAATGTCATTCCCATTTTGCTCATACGAGCTAAATATCCTTTACAGATTTCAATATTTTCTTCGATTGGTTCTTCAGATAAGTCAATCATATGAGAAGAAAATAATGGTTTCCCTGTAGTTTCAAAGTGTTTTTCAGAAGCATCTAACAAACCGTCGATCCAAGGCAATAATTTTTTTGCACAGTGGTCAGTATGTAAGATCACAGTTGCTCCGTAAGCCTCTGCTAAAGTATGAATATGAAGTGCTCCAGCAATTCCACCAGCGATAGCTGCTTTTTCACCTGCATTAGATAATCCTTTACCTGCGTTAAATTGCGCTCCACCATTAGAAAACTGAATGATAACTGGTGCGTTTAATTTAGCTGCTGTTTCAAGAACTCCATTAATTGTACTTGATCCAGTAACGTTTACTGCAGGAAGTGCAAAACCTTTTTCTTTTGCATAATTGAAGATCTCTTGTACTTGATTTCCCGTTGCTACGCCTGGTTTGATGTTGTGTGCCATTGTAATTATTTTAAGTTGTTTTTAGTTTTTAGACCGCAAAAATAAGAATTAATTAGCATTAGAAAGGATAATTTATCCCAAAATTTAATACAGAGCGCGCAAAATTATAATCTTTGAGCCATCGGCTTCCACTTTCGTAAGCAGGGTTATAGGTCTTAAATCCAAGGTCAAAACGAACTACAAAAAAACTTAAATCGTAGCGAAGACCAAATCCAGAACCAAGAGCTATATATTCTAAGTCTTTAATTCCCGTAAATTTTGCTTTCGGATCTTCGGTGTTGTCCAATACATTCCAAATATTACCTGCATCAGCAAATAATGCACCTTTAAGACTGCCTAAAATTTTAAATCGAAATTCACTACTAATCAAAATTTTCATATTAGCCTCATTAAAATCATTCACTCCACCAGTGCTTCCTGGACCAAGTCGATAAGGATCCCAACCTCTATTGTCATTAGAACCTCCAGAATAGTAACTCCTAGAGAAAGGGATGTTTTTTGAATTTCCAAAAGGGATTGCAATCCCGAAAAAGCTTCTGAAAGTAACTACTTTTTCTCTGGATAAGTCCCAATATTTTACAAAATCAAGTTCGGTTTTAATATATTCAGAATATTCTAAGTTGAAGATTTCATATTTGCCATCTGATTTTTTAGGTAGATTGGTGGTGTTGGCAAATAATGACAGAATAGACCCTGCAGATTCAATTTTGGCTTTGAAAAGATGAAAATTAGTATCGGTTAAATCTTTTTTGGTAGTTTTAGTAAAACTGAAACTAGTAGCTAAGATAAAGTCGTTTTCTGTAAGTCTAGCTTTTCTTTCTGCTATGCTCTTCACACTCGAGTAATCAGTGTTCGTTGTAGAAATCGTACCGTTTAAAACGGTATTCATAAAACCTTCGGTACCCTTTTCAATAATTAGATTTCCGTTAGTGTCAAGATAGGTAGGGTCTACGGTATAATTGGGATTATTCGCTAAATTATTTAGGGCTGTATAAGATGATTTGTACACATTAAAATAATTCTGGGGATTCAAATTTCGTACAAATTGCACATTGAATAAATCGAAACGAGCGGTGTTATTTTTTTTAGGAGTCCAATTATAAGTAATTGCACCTGTGAAATTTTCTTTATCTAAACCGATGTTCTTTTGTGTAGAGAAACCAGTAGTAACCATAGTATACGGAATCATACTTTTAGGAATAATTCTTTCTGTATTAAATGGGATTAAAGTTCTAGGAAAGCTTAGTTTTAAATCCAAACCATATTCAGAAGTATTAAAAAATACATTATTTGGATTGGCAAAATCTTTTGAAGATCCCATGTTGGCGCGTCCAGAAAACTGCAAGGTTTCGGCACCGTTAAATACATTTCGAATAGATATGGAAGGGCTAAAGCCAATTCCGAAGGTTTGAATATTAGAATGAGTAGCATCAAAAGAAAGTCCGAAGCTGTATTTTTTTCTAGGAGTCAGATAAATCTTGGCAATTAGGGATTGATTAGTAGTGTCTTTTTTGTCTACTTCGTAAAGAATAGAAGGGTAATTAAATACTTTAAGATTGCTCAAATAACGACTAGTTAAAGTTGTTTTTGCATCCGAAAATAAGCCTCCTTTAGTAATAAAGATAGCGTCTGTAATTGCGTAAGGTTTGTATTTTAATTTTTTCTTGCTGTATAAATTGAAGTTTTTATAGGAAATACTGTCGGTGATTTTTGCATCAGCTTCTGAAGAAGAATAATCAGTAAAAACATTGACAGCACTTATCTTATAAATTTTAAACGGAGCGGTTTTGGTAGTGTCTTGTTCTTGATAACTATAATCTCTAATGGCTAAATCAATATTGGCCTTATTGTGTTTATTGATGGTGTCAATATCAAAAGTAACATCATTAGGTTGAAAGTGATATACTCCATTATTTCTAAAATGAGTTGTAATTCTGTTTTTTTCGTTTTCGAAGTCTTCCGTTTTATATTGTTTGCCAGATTTTATGAATGATGCAATTTTTGCTGTTTTGTATAGCGAATCCAATGCAGGAGTGGAAATACTCGTTTTTAAAGAATCTATAAGATATGGTTTTCCTGGAGTAATAGCGTATTTTACTTTTCCTTTTTTGGAACTAATGCTGTCAAATGTGTAAGAAGCCTTTACATCAAAAAAACCTTTGTTGAAATAGAAATATTTTAATCGAGTAACTGATTTTTCTGTTTTTATTTTGTCAAAAATTACAGGAGCTTCCCCCGCCTTTTTTAAGAAATCATGAATACCGTGGTACCAAAAAGATTTCCCTAATTGGTCTACTTGTTTAGCAGAAAGCCATTTGGACATTCTAGCATATTTTTCAGGATCGTTTTTAAATTTAGCTTGATACGTTGAGTCAGGATTTGGGTTAGCCCAGTTATGAATTGCTAGGAAGAAAGGAATTCCTAAAATTTTACTGTTTGGTTTTTGGTACAATTGATCAAAAGTAATTTCGTCTGAATGCACTTTGTTGTTTTCAAAAATTTCATTTTTAGTCAACAAAAATTTGCCATTTGGAACGCGCTTTACCGAGTTACATGCGGAAATAAATATTGCAATTAGAATAAATGCTGCTATTTTTGTAGAAATCTTTTTCAACGGTTCTAAAAATTTAATTCAAAAGTACATTTTTTTATGGTTAGTAAAAACCAAATAAAGCTTATATCGAGTTTGCAACAAAAAAAACAGCGAATAGCACATCAATTGTTTATTGCTGAAGGGATCAAAGGAGTTCAAGAATTGCTTGATGCTAGTTTTGAATTAGAGCATTTGTACACTACTCAAAATGATTTTGAAACGGTTATTAATAGTTTAAAAACACTTGTATCTGAAGCGGATTTGAAAAAAATGAGTGCTTTAGCCACGCCTAATACTTGTTTAGCAGTTTTTAGAATACCTAAAGAAAAGGAAATTACAACATCAGGGTTAATAGTAGCATTAGACGCTGTTAGAGATCCAGGAAATATAGGAACAATTTTGCGTTTGTGTGATTGGTTTGGAATTCAACAATTAATTTGTTCCAAAGAAACGGTAGATATTTACAATCCAAAAGTAGTCCAAGCTACCATGGGGTCAATTGCACGCGTTAATGTGAGTTATGTAGATTTGAATGATTTTTTGACTACCACTTCAGTGCCTATTTTTGGGACTTTTATGAACGGTGACAATATTTATAAAGCGTCTTTGCCACAAGAAGGCATTATTGTGATGGGAAATGAGGCTAATGGAATTTCTTCTGAATTAGAGAAAATCATCAAAAACAGATTGACAATTCCTCGTTTTGGAGCCATTCAAAAAACAGAGAGTTTAAATGTGGCTACGGCAACAGCAATTGTATTGAGTGAATTTCGTCGCGGTTCTCTTTAGTTTTTTAGTGAAAAGTAAAGTTAATGAACAAACCTCTAGTTCGCATGGATTCGATGTTGCTTGTCCAAGGACTAGTTGGATCATTGTCTTGAATTAGTTCGTCTTTTAATCCAAACACACCTCTAACCGAAGGAGAGAAAATGAAATACTCCGAAAAAATATCAATTCCCAATCCCAATTCATAATTAGGACTCCATGCTTTTACTCTGAATCGTTGACCTGAGTTGTCGTCTTTAGAGTTGGCATTACTTGATAAGTTTAACGTGGTTGAATAACCACCCAATAGATAAGGACGGATATTTCCCGTTCTTAAAGCAGAAAATTTCAACAGTAATGGGAGGTGGATATACGTACTATTTACTTCTCGAATTTTATCAGAAGGTTTGGCAGGAAGAGTAAAATTTACAAAATAACTATCAGGATAATTTAAAGTTCTTTTGGTATAATACAATCCAGGTTCAAACCGCAAGTTGAAGTATTCTTGAAGGCGAACGTCAGCAACTAATCCAACATTAAAACCGGTTGTTTTTTGTACTTGGATGTCTTCGGTTACGTTGGCTTTGTAGTTGAACTTAAAGTCATAAGAGTTTAACCCTAAGAAAAATCCAAAATACAATTTTTGTTTTTGCCAGTTTTCTAAATGAATAACGGGGTCTTTGCTGAAAATACTTTGGGTAAATTGAGCATGGCCACTTGTTGTAAAAATAATCAATAGTAAGAAAACGAGCTTTTTCATATTATTTTTTAGAAGCTGAATAAATAGTAGCCACTCCAAATGTTTGGGGCAAGGCTGCAACATCTATAAACCCAATTTTTCTTAAAATATTGTTTAACTTTTCTCCATATGGAAAAGCAGCCGCAGACTCGGATAAATAACCATAAGCTACATCGTCTTTTGAAAACAGTTTCCCTATCAATGGTAAGATGTTATTGCTATAAAATTGATACCCTTGTTTGTAAGGTGTTTTTTCAGGAACGGAAGTTTCTAAGATGACAAAAGTTCCATTGGGTTTTAAAACACGTAAAATTTCAGCTAATCCTTTTTCTAAGTTTTCAAAATTACGGACGCCAAATGCGACAGTAATAGCGTCAAAATAGTGGTCTTCAAAAGGGATGTTTTCTGAGTCTCCCAAAACCATTTCAATAGTTTGGGATAAATTTTTTGTTGCTATTTTCTGCATGCCAACTTCCAACATTCCAGCCGAAATATCCAAACCAATAATTTTATCGGCTTTGGTTTGGGCCATTAGTATCGCTAAATCACCTGTCCCTGTTGCTATATCTAAAATGGTTTTTGGATTTGATTTCGCTACCATTTTGAGTACTTTTTTACGCCATTTCACGTCAATACCAAATGAGATTACCCGATTTAGATTGTCGTAATTTCCTGAAATGGTATCAAACATTTGAGCAACTTGTTCTTTTTTGCTTAATGAAGAATCTTTGTAAGGAGTAATTTTATCAGCCATTTTTTTTATTTGTGCAAATATAAGTAAACTCTATCAACTAAATAGTTGTGTTTGAGTTCAATCTCTTTTGTTGTGTAAAAACTTCAAATATCACTAAAAGTGGGTATTGTAGTGCAGTATTTTAATGTCCAATTTTACCACAATAGAAAGATATTTTTTTTTAATGTTTTGTTGGGAGTTAATGATTGAAAATCAAGTAATTGGCTCTTGTGCGGCTAATTAAATTGTTCTTGATGCCTTCTTAGTATCTCTTTATAGTCATGCTAAGTCTAGCACAAAACACGTTCTTAAGAATTAATTTGTTTTTGGAAACTTTAAATTCATTCATTTTTACTGCCTTCGTGGTATTTGGTAGTAAAACACTTAAAAAGGCAAAAGACATTTCATTCTCCCAATACATTAAAAAAAAATAATTATTTCTTCACAAAAGTTTGATAGGTATAATCGTAAAGGTGCCTTTCGTCTTTAGCATTAAAATCGGATTGCACTAATTCCCATTCTTCTGCTTTTATTTCCGGAAAAAAAGCATCAGCTTCAAATTGCCCATGCACTTTTGTGATTTCTATCTTATCAGAGAAAACAAGCCCTTGATTGTAAATTTCACCTCCCCCAATAATATAAATAATTTCGTTATCAGGACACGCCTTTATAGCGTCTTCAATGCTATTCACTACGATACAGCCATTGGGTTGATAATTTTGTTGTCTTGTAATAACTACATGTGTTCTATTGGGTAACGGTTTCGGAAAACTTTCAAACGTTTTCCTTCCCATAATAATGTAGTGGCCTGAGGTTAATTCTTTAAATCTCTTGAAATCATTAGGCAGGTGCCAAACCAATTCGTTGTCTTTTCCTAAAGCATTATTCTCGGCAACAGCCGCAATCATTACAATCATAGTTATGGTATTAGTTTTGGATAAAAAAAAGGGTTAGCAATTAAGAAATCTTGTTTTAACGACGTTTTTCAGTTGATAAAGGTAAAATTTATTTTTGAAAAGTCATTTTGCTGATTATTAATTATTTAGTACGAAAAGGTTTTCTTATTTTAGAAATAATGAAATAAAACCTCTAAAATAAGAATCCGATTGAAAATTTCGTCTGTTTTTGTCATAATCCTAAAAATCCACTTCCGTTTTTTTGCGTCATCGAATTGTAGTTACTTTGTCTCATAATTCTAAAAATGAAATAGTTATGTCAATCAAAAAACAATTTGTAAAAACAAAACCAGTTTGTAAGGTTACTTTTTCAATAGAAGCAAAAGAAGCAAAAACAGCTTCAGTTGTTGGAGATTTTAACAATTGGGATCAAGAAGTAGGTACTTTGAATAAATTAAAAAACGGAACTTTTAAAGGTGTTTTTGATTTAAATAAAGATGCATCTTACGAATTTAAGTATGTAGTTGATGGTCAATTTGTAAATGAACCAGAAGCCGATTCTTTCCGTTGGAATGATTATGCAGGAGCAGAAAATAGTGTATTATCTATATAATTAAAAAATCCGCTTTAAAGCGGATTTTTTGTTTTTATACGGCAACACTTCCTCTGATAAGAGGGTGGGGGTCATATCCTTCTAAGGTAAAATCATCAAAGTCGAAATCAAAAATATCTTTGATTCCTGGATTTAAAATCATTTTAGGCAATGGTTTGGTTTCGCGAGATAATTGCAACTCCAATTGTTCAAAATGGTTGTTGTAAATATGTGCGTCTCCAAAAGTGTGAATGAACTCGCCAACGCCTAAATTACAAACTTGAGCAATCATCATAGTCAATAAGGCATAAGATGCAATATTGAATGGTACGCCCAAGAAAATATCAGCGGAACGTTGGTACAGTTGGCACGATAATTTACCGTCAGCAACATAAAACTGAAAAAAAGCATGACAAGGGGGTAATGCTGCTTTGTTGTTAGCAACATTTTTTTCAAACGATTTTGTAGTGTCTGGAAGAACCGATGGATTCCAAGCAGAAACTAGCATTCTTCGGCTGTTAGGATTCGATTTTAATTCTTTGATTAAGTCTGAAATTTGATCAATTTCTTCGCTATTCCAATTGCGCCATTGGTGTCCGTAAACGGGACCTAAATTGCCATTGGCATCAGCCCATTCGTCCCAAATTTTAACGCCATTCTCTTGTAGGTATTTAATATTGGTGTCTCCTTTTAAGAACCAAAGTAATTCATAGATAATCGATTTAAGATGCAGTTTTTTAGTAGTGACCATTGGAAAACCTTCGTTTAAATCAAAACGCATTTGGTAACCAAAAACACTTTTTGTTCCAGTTCCAGTTCGGTCTCCTTTTTGGCAGCCACTTTCCATAACGTGTTGCACTAAATCTAAATATTGTTTCATGTGGGGAGTTATTCGGTTAATTGAATTTTATCGTGGCAAATTAAGATTCTCTTTTAGAAATTTCGTCTCTAATTTTGGCGGCTTTTTCATAATTTTCATTTTCTACAGCCTCTGCTAATAAATCATTTAATTCTTGAATACTATTGGTAGCATAGGTTGTCCCGGATTGATTGCTCTCTACTTCGTGACCAAAAGTTTCTGGATTAGAAAGAATGTCGTCAATGTCTTCGGAATCTTTATTGGCATCCGTAGGATTGGTGTTTAAATAAATACCCGCTTTGTCTAAAATATTTTTATAAGTAAAAATGGGTGCATTGAAGCGAAGCGCTAAAGCAATAGCGTCTGAAGTTCGCGCATCTATAATTTCTTCTATTTTATCTCTTTCGCAAATGATGCTAGAGTAAAACACGCCATCGACTAATTTATGAATAATGACTTGTTTGACAACAATATCAAAGCGGTCAGCAAAATTCTTGAATAAGTCATGAGTCAGTGGTCGGGGTGGTTTGATTTCTTTTTCTAAAGCAATAGCAATAGATTGCGCTTCAAAGGCACCAATCACAATAGGTAATTTTTTATCGCCATCTACTTCGTTCAAAATCAAAGCATAAGCCCCGTTTTGTGTTTGACTATACGAAATTCCTTTTATAGATAATTTTACTAAACTCATGTGTTGCAAATGAAAATTTTGGGAGATCCTAAAAAAAACTCTCTAAAAGCAAAGATACAAATATCATTGTTTTTAGAGAGCCCTTTTTTGAAATTTATATTCCAATTAATGCTGTGCTTTGAATGCTTTTAATTTTTCAATTAATTGAGGTACAATTTCGAAAGCATCACCTACAACACCATAGTCGGCAACTTTGAAAAAAGGTGCTTCTGGGTCATTATTAATTACCACTTTTACCTTAGAAGAGTTAATTCCTGCAATATGCTGAATCGCTCCTGAAATTCCGATTGCGATGTATAAATTAGTAGCTACTGGTTTTCCTGTTTGACCTACGTGTTCTGCGTGCGGTCTCCAACCCAAATCAGAAACTGGTTTTGAACAAGCTGTTGCCGCTCCAAGGACGCTAGCTAATTCTTCAATCATTCCCCAGTTTTCAGGACCTTTCAATCCACGTCCGCCAGAAACTACAATATCAGCATCAGCAATAGCTATTTTTCCAGAACTTTTTTCTACAGCAGTTACTTTTACGCTAAAATCGGCTGCATCAATAGTTGGGTTAAAATCTTCTTCGGCTATTGAAACATTGTTTTCAATAATTCCGTACGAGTTTTTGGCTAAGCCAAGCACTTTTACATTCGTTGTGATTTCAGTAATAGTAAAGGCTTTGTTGGAAAAAGCAGTTCGTTTTACTTGAAAAGGATTGGTGCTTACAGGAAGTCCCACTACGTTTGAGGCGAATCCAGCGTCTAAACCTACCGCTACTAAAGAAGATAAATAAATACTATCCGTAGTAGAAGAAAGAACGACTACTTTAGCACCTTCTTTTTGCGCAGCTTGTTTGATTACATCAGCGTATGCTTTGGCTGAGAATCCACTTAAGGCTTCGTTTTTTACTTTTAATACTTTATCTACTCCGTATTTTGCTAATTCAGAAACATCCCCCGCATTAATTGTGACAGCGGTTACTGTTGTTCCTAAACTTTCTGCTACTTTTTTGGCATAAGAAGCCAATTCAAAAGCTACTTTTTTGAATTTTCCTTCGGCTGATTCTGCGTATATTAATAAAGACATGGTTTTAAGTGTTTAAATTGTTTAAAAGTTTAAGTGTTTGTTAGTGCCTGAACACTAATTACTAAATTACTTTTGCTTCGTTGTGTAACAAATTGATTAACTCGTCTAAATTGTCAGCCGAGACTAATTGTACTGCTGATTTTGGTGCCGGTTTTTCAAATTTCACCGCTTTTGTATTTACATTAGCTGCAATCGGTTCCAGAATAGTTAATACTTTGGTACGCGCAGTCATAATTCCACGCATATTTGGGATACGAAGGTCTTTTTCTTCTACCAATCCTTTTTGACTACCAATAATTATAGGAAGAGTAGTGCTTAAAGTTTCTTTTCCACCATCAATTTCACGATTAGCGGTTACATTAGTTCCATCAATAGTTAAGCCTACGCAAGAATTTACAAAATTATATCCTAAAATACCTGCCATCATTCCTGGTACCATTCCGCCATTGTAATCCAAAGATTCTTTTCCTGCAATAACAACATCATATCCTCCGGATTTAATTACTTCGGCCAATTGTTGTGCTACAAAAAATCCGTCAGTTGGATTAGCATTGATGCGAATGGCTTCGTTAGCCCCAATAGCTAATGCTTTTCGAAGTGTTGGTTCTGTTTCTGGACCGCCAACATTAACAACAGTTACGGTAGCTCCTTGTTGTTCTTGGAACCAAATGGCGCGGGTTAAACCAAACTCGTCATTAGGATTGATTACATATTGCACTCCGTTAGTGTCAAATTCAGAATCGCCATTAACGAAGTTGATTTTTGAAGTAGTATCAGGCACGTGGCTGATGCAAACTAATATTTTCATAGGGGTGTTATTTACTGATTTCTTAAATGCTCCACAAATTTAAAATAATAAATCGGAATATTTACTATGCGTGCATAATATTTTTTTAATGATTTTGTAATTTTTTAGCCCGGATAGTAGCGGCATCCTTCCTGTGGCGTCTTCAGCCAGAGGAAGATATAGCGAATAGCCGGAGAAAGCTCCTAATTATTTTAGCAGATTTTATGCTTTTAAGTAATATAAAATATTTATTTTTGCCTTTCGAAAAATACACATACAACATACAACTATGAGAACGATACAATTTAGAGAGGCCATTTGCGAAGCGATGAGTGAAGAAATGCGTCGCGATGAATCCATTTATTTAATGGGTGAAGAGGTTGCTGAATATAATGGTGCTTATAAAGCTTCTAAAGGAATGCTTGCCGAGTTTGGTGAGAAAAGAGTAATTGACACGCCAATTGCAGAGCTTGGGTTTACTGGAATTGCAGTAGGTTCAGCAATGAATGGGAATCGTCCAATTGTAGAATACATGACTTTCAATTTCTGTTTAGTGGGAATTGATCAAATTATAAATAACGCTGCCAAAATGCGTCAAATGACAGGAGGGCAATTCAATGTGCCGATTGTTTTTAGAGGACCAACTGCTTCTGCAGGACAACTGGGAGCCACACACTCACAAGCATTAGAAAACTGGTTTGCTAATACGCCAGGTCTAAAAGTAGTGGTTCCATCTACTCCTTATGATGCTAAAGGATTATTGAAATCAGCGATTCGTGATGACGATCCAGTTATTTTCATGGAGTCAGAACAAATGTATGGTGACAAAGGTGAAGTGCCAGATGGAGAGTATACTATTCCAATTGGTGTTGCTGATATTAAACGTGAAGGGACTGATGTGACGATTGTTTCTTTTGGAAAAATTATCAAAGAAGCTTTTATTGCTGCTGATGAATTAGCTAAAGAAGGCATCTCATGTGAGATTATCGATTTGAGAACGGTTCGTCCAATGGATCACGATGCCATTTTAACTTCGGTTAAAAAAACAAACCGATTAGTAGTTCTAGAAGAGGCTTGGCCATTTTCAAGTGTGTCTTCAGAGATTGCTTACATTGTTCAAGAACGTGCTTTCGATTATTTAGACGCACCTATTCAACGTATTACAACTGCTGATACCCCAGCACCTTATTCTCCAGTATTATTGAAAGAATGGTTGCCTAATTCGCAGGACGTAATCAAAGCGGTTAAAAAAGTATTGAATAAATAACATATACATTTGTTAATTATCTTGGGATAATTAATATAATTTCTATATTTGAATCTTCATCAATTCTATTGGTGAAGATTTTTTATTTATGACAATACGATTCCCTAAATATATTCTGTATTTCTTGTTGATAACAACGCAATTGCTTTTAGCTCAAACTAAGGTGAGCGGCATTGTTTTAGATAAATCCAATCAACCTATTCCATTTGCCAATATTGTTTTTAAAGGCTCTACCACAGGAGTGGTTTCTAATGAAGATGGTCGTTTTTATCTTGAATCTTCAAAGGAATACACACTTTTGGCTGTTTCGGCTACCGGTTTTTCAGATGCAGAAATCCGATTAGATAAAGCGGTTAACTTCAATTTTAAAATTCAGTTGAAGGAGGCACAGACCTTAAAAGAAGTCGTTATTTTTAAAGGAAAGACTTCCAAGAAGAATAACCCTGCTTTAGATATTCTTCGTAAGATTTGGGAACACAAACGTAAAAATGGGTTGTCCTTGTTCCATCAGTACCAATTCCAGAAGTATGAAAAAATCGAATTTGATATGAATACGATTGATAGTACGCTTATGAAAAATAAGATTTTCAAAGGAATGGAATTTATCTTCAATAAAGTGGATACCTCAAAAGTAACAGGAAAAACCTATTTGCCTATATTTATTAATGAGTCTTTATATGATGTGTATGGAGACAATCAGCTGAAGAAAGAAAAGAGTATCTTGAAGGCCAATAAAAACTCAGGATTGCGCAATGGAGATGGAGTCAATACGTTTATGAAAGATTTGTACAGTGAGTACAATATTTATGACAATCACCTCCATTTTTTCGACAAAAGTTTTACCAGTCCGTTATCTACCACAGGAATCGATGTGTACAATTATGTGCTAAAAGACACGGCAAATATTGATAACAAGAAATGCTACAACATTGTTTTTTATCCCAGACGGAAAAACGAGTTGACTTTTAAAGGTGATTTTTGGGTTAATGATAGCACATTTGCTATCAAGAAAATCAATATGGAAGTGACGAAAAGCGCCAATATTAACTGGGTAAAAGACATTTATATCGAACAAGAATTTGATGTGATGAACGATTCGGTTTTTCTATTGACTCGTGACTATATTATGTCTGATTTTGCGTTGAATAAAAATGAAGATTCTAAAGGAGTGTACGGGAAGCGAACCACTTTGTATCGTGATCATCAATTTAATAAGCCCAAACTTCCAGCTTTTTATAAAGAAGAAATCAACTTTATTGACAATGAGGTTTTTAGTAAATCAGACGAATATTGGCATGAAAACCGATTTGAAAAATTAAACAAAGACGAGGAGGGAATATATAAACTTATCGATACCTTAAAAACTGTCAAACGTTTCAACCAGATATATAGTGCAGTTTCTATTTTAGGGAAAGGATATATTAATTTCAAAGATTTTGAATACGGACCAGTTTTCTCTACTTTCGGTTTTAATGAAGTAGAAGGATTTAGAACTCGAGTGGGTGCTAGAACGTTTTTTGGACCCAATGATCCTTGGCGAATACAAGCCTATACTGCCTATGGTGCCAAAGACAATAAAGTGAAATATGGTGTGTCGGGCAAATGGATGATTGATGCTAAAAACCGAGTAATTGTATCAGGAGGTACCCGACGGGATATAGAACAAATAGGAGCTAGTTTGACGACTAGCAATGATATTTTGGGACGTAATTTTGCTTCTTCGGGGTTGTTTACTTCAGGTTCCAATGGAAAATTAACCAATGTTAATTTGACGAATGCCTCTATTGAAGCGGAGCCAATCAAGAATTTGGTTTTTGAAACGGGTTTTTCATACCGAACATTAGAGTCGGCGTCGCCTTCGTTTAGGTTGGATTATTATACGGATGATACACATGCTATAACAAAATCAAAAGTGCGCCAATCCGAATTGTACTTCCAAATGGAATATACTCCAAAAAGAAAAACGTTTGGTTATGGCGTAGAACGTAGGGATGTAGATAGTCCGTATAGTAGGGTTTTTATCAACTACAGCGAAGGATTTAAAGGGTTGTTACAAAGTGATTTTAACTACCGAAAATTGCAATTGTATTACAAACAGCCTGTTATCATTGGTGCTTTAGGAAGAACTAATTTTACAATAGAGTTAGGAAAAACCTATGGTACAGTTCCTTTAGGGCTTTTAAATGTGATTCCAGGAAATCAATCTTATCTTATCATTGGGAACACCTTTAGTAATTTGAATTATTACGAATTTGTCTCTGATCAATATACTACGTTCCAATGGGATCATAATTTTCAAGGCCGCTTGTTTGCTAGAATCCCTTTTATGCGAAAACTAAACTGGAGAGAAATAATTGGGGTTAAAGGCGTTTATGGAACCATCTCTGATGCTAATAGAGCTGTTAATGCTTCGGGCTTAGTGTATCAAGCACCTGAAAATGTGTATTGGGAATACAGTGCGGGTATTGGAAATATATTCAAAGTATTTCGTTTAGATTTTTCGTGGCGAGGCAACTATTTAGATACTCCCGAGATACATAAATTTGCTATTAAAGGTTCTTTTGGATTTTACTTTTAGAAAGGATAAGTTAATAACTTTAGTTGATAAAGATTTCAGCCTTTTAAAGGTATGAAGCCTTACAATTTTACGAGATGTTGAGTACAATGCATCAATTTTACTTTTATTAAGAGATATCTTCTGTTTTTTCTTGTAAAAACGTATAGTTTCCTTACTTTTGCACCAAAATTTAAAAGAAAAATACAACAAATACAATGACTGCAGACAAATTAAAAACTTTCGACGTTTTAATCGAAATACCAAGAGGAAGTAGAAACAAATACGAATACGATTTTAAAATTAGAAGAATGCGTTTTGATAGAATGTTATTCTCTTCTATGATGTACCCAGCTGATTACGGTTTCATTCCTGAAACTTTGGCTTTAGATGGTGATCCATTAGATGTTTTGGTTTTGATTAACGAGCCTACTTTTCCTGGTTGTGTAATGGAAGTAAAACCAATTGGTGTTTTCCACATGGCAGATGATAAAGGGCCGGACGAAAAAGTAATTTGCGTACCTGTTTCTGATCCAATTTGGAATTCATTAAATGATTTAAGTGATGTAAATCCTCACTTAATCAAAGAAATTGAGCATTTTTTCCAAGTGTACAAAGATTTAGAAAACAAACAAGTAGATGTAGAAGGTTGGGGAGACGTGAACGAAGCATTTGCTATCATTAAAGAATGTACGGATCGTTTTAACGCAATTGAAAACAAACCTAAAAACTTATTTAGCATCAAATAATTTTTTTGGTTAATTGATATAAAAAAAGCAATATTCTGCAAAGAGTATTGCTTTTTTGTTTAAATTCGTTCGTTATCAATGAATTATTAATTAAACCAAAATTATTTTTATGAATGCATTTATGATTTATTTGCCAATTGTAATGGCAATTATTGGACTTTTGTTCATGGTGGTTAAAAGAGCTTGGGTACTAAAACAAGACGCTGGAGATGGTAAGATGAAAGAGATTTCAGATTACATTTATGAAGGTGCGTTGGCTTTCCTTAAAGCAGAATATAGATTGTTGACTTTCTTCGTTATTGGTGCGAGTGCTGTTTTGGCGGGGATTTCATTTATAGTTCCCACAACACATATTTTAATAGTAGTTGCCTTTGTTTTTGGCGCTTTCTTTTCTGCTTTAGCAGGAAATATGGGAATGAAAATTGCGACCAAGACCAATGTAAGAACTACTCAGGCGGCTCGTACTAGCTTACCTCAAGCTTTAAAGGTTTCTTTTAGCGGCGGAACAGTTATGGGATTAGGAGTTGCTGGTTTGGCTGTTTTAGGTCTAACAGGTTTTTTTATTATTTTCTTTCAAATTTTTATGGGTGGTGCTTGGACTTCGTCAGAAGACATGACCAAAGTATTAGAAACCTTAGCAGGATTTTCATTAGGTGCTGAATCGATTGCTTTGTTTGCTCGTGTGGGTGGTGGTATTTATACCAAAGCTGCCGATGTAGGGGCTGATTTAGTAGGTAAAGTAGAAGCAGGTATACCAGAAGATGATCCACGTAACCCAGCTACTATTGCGGATAACGTAGGCGATAATGTTGGTGACGTTGCAGGGATGGGTGCTGATTTATTTGGGTCGTATGTGGCAACGGTATTAGCAGCGATGGTGTTAGGGAACTATGTTATTAAAGATATGGGTGGTAAAATCGAAGATGCTTTTGGCGGAATCGGACCTATTTTATTACCAATGGCAATTGCTGGTTTCGGAATTTTATTTTCTATCATTGGAACTATGTTGGTAAAAATCTCTAGCGATGATGCGAAAGAAGCGCAAGTGCAAAAAGCCTTGAACATTGGAAACTGGGTTTCTATTCTTTTAACTTTAGTAGCTTGTTACTTTTTAGTACAATATATGTTGCCTACTACTATGAAAATGGAATTCTACGGAGAAGGATTGAAAGACATTTCATCGATGCGTGTTTTCTATGCTACAATTGTAGGTTTGATTGTGGGAGGTGCGATTTCATCGGTAACTGAATATTATACAGGATTAGGAACAAAACCCGTTTTGGCGATTGTTCAAAAATCATCAACGGGAGCAGGAACTAATGTAATTGCAGGTTTGGCTACGGGAATGATTTCGACTTTCCCAACGGTGATTTTATTTGCAGCGGCAATCTGGTCTTCGTACGCTTTTGCAGGATTTTATGGTGTGGCTTTAGCTGCATCAGCTATGATGGCAACTACAGCAATGCAATTGGCTATTGACGCTTTTGGACCTATTTCAGACAACGCAGGAGGTATTGCTGAAATGAGTGAATTGCCAAAAGAAGTGCGTACGCGTACGGATATTTTGGATTCAGTAGGTAATACAACCGCTGCTACAGGTAAAGGTTTTGCTATTGCTTCGGCGGCATTGACTTCGTTAGCTTTGTTTGCCGCTTATGTAACGTTTACTGGTATTGATGGAATCAATATTTTCAAAGCGCCAGTTTTAGCTATGTTGTTTGTAGGAGGAATGATTCCAGTAGTGTTTTCTGCTTTAGCAATGAATTCTGTAGGTAAAGCCGCTATGGATATGGTGTATGAAGTACGTCGTCAGTTCAAAGAGATTCCAGGAATTATGGAAGGAACGGGCAAGCCAGAATACGGTAAATGTGTGGAAATTTCTACGAAAGCCGCATTACGCGAAATGATGTTGCCAGGAATTTTGACGATTGGTTTCCCAATTGCGATTGTACTTTTAGGCAAATTAGTCTATGCGGATAATAATCAATTAATTGCAGAAATGTTAGGGGGTTATATGGCAGGTGTAACTGTTTCAGGTGTGCTTTGGGCAGTGTTTCAAAACAATGCTGGAGGAGCTTGGGATAACGCTAAAAAATCATTTGAAGCTGGTGTAGAAATTAACGGCGAGATGACGTATAAAGGCTCTGATGCACACAAAGCTGCGGTTACTGGAGATACTGTTGGAGATCCATTTAAAGATACGTCTGGTCCATCAATGAACATTTTAATTAAATTGACTTGTTTGATTGGGTTGGTAATTGCGCCAATTTTAGGAGAAGGAAATACCGGAAATACACCTAAAGAAATGACTTGTACTGTCGAGATGAAATCGTGTGAGTCAGGTGAAATGATGGGAAATTGTGATATGAGCAAATGCGCTACTATGACTAAAGACGAATGTACAGCAATGTGTGACAGTCTGAAATGTACTCCAGAGCAAAAAGAAATGTGTCTGTCTCATTATGATGCCAACGGAAAATTCATTGCTAAAGAGAGTAAAGAAGAAAAAGCGTGTTGTGCTAAAAAAGGAGAGGTTAAAAAACAAGTAAATGTTCAGATGAGCAATGAAAATGGTAAAGTAAAAGCCACGGTAACTATTTCTGAAAACGGGAAAGAAACAGTTCAAGTTTTTGAAGGAACAGAAGCTGAAGTGAAAGCTAAAGTAGCTGCTATTAAATAGTTCTTATTTTTAATACAAATAAAAATGCCTCAAGAAATTGAGGCATTTTTTATGAATACAATTTTGTTTTGGAACTAAAATAAACCATTGATTTCGGCATCAATACGACGAATGATATCTCCTAAATCTTCTTGGTTGTCGACAAAATTAATATTGTCTACATCAATAATTAATAGTTTACCTCTGTCATAGGTATGAATCCAAGCTTCATAACGTTCGTTCAAACGGCTTAGGTAGTCAATTGAAATCGAGTTCTCATACTCACGACCACGTTTGTGAATTTGTCCCACTAAATTTGGAATGGAACTACGCAAGTAAATTAACAAGTCAGGTGCTTTTACCAAAGACTCCATTAACTCAAAAAGAGAAGAGTAATTTTGAAAATCGCGATTGGTCATCAAACCCATAGCGTGTAAGTTGGGTGCAAAAATATGTGCATCTTCATAAATCGTTCTATCTTGAATGATTTTTTTGCCACTTTCACGAATTTGCATTACCTGACGAAAACGACTGTTTAAGAAATAAATTTGCAAGTTAAATGACCAACGCTCCATTTGGTGATAGAAATCATCCAAATAAGGATTGTCAACTACGTCTTCAAAATGTGGCTCCCATTTGAAATGTTTTGCCAATAAATTGGTCAATGTTGTTTTTCCTGAGCCTATGTTTCCTGCTACTGCTATATGCATTACGGTAGTTTAATTTTATAAATGATAAATTCTAAAAGGGTAAAAATAGATAAAAATTAGTGTTTGCCATACATTTTTCGTAATGATTTATTCACAAAAAAAACCATTCTGAAGCAGAGATGGTTTTGAAGTTAAATTAGTTATGCAGTTTTACTAATATTTTAATTTTGTATCTGTCCAAGGACTTTTCTTCTGGATTGACATGTGCGTCAGCCGATTGATATAGTATTTTAAGATGGTATTTAGGTAGTTCTATTTCTTGAATAATTTCAGTATTTGAGGTTTCTTCTTGTGTAAAGTTAGGATTTGAAATGATATAGGTTAATAAATCTATAGGAATAACTTCTTTATTGATTTGTAAATCCAAACCGTATTTTTTTGTAACTGTTTTAATATTGTATTTAGTGTTAGCAATGATTAGGGTTCTTGAATTGTTATTCCCTTCAACTTGATTAGTATTGATGCTAAAATCATAACCATGAACATTTTCTATTGCAGTTCCATCATAACGAAAATGATATTGGTTTTCATTAGGTTTACTATTCTCGTATGTTGCAACATACAAAGTTCCTAATGCTTTCATAATTTCGATTGAATTAATTTTTTTACTAGTAATTTTTAATTGATCTAATTTTCCCTTTGCTAACGGAATCATTGGATCGATGCCATAGTTGGATTCAATAAAATCTACAATGCTACTTAGGTCTTTTTTTTGTTCGTTATTCAATTTTCCTTTATCCATTGTTTTTATGTAGGATTCAAATCGACCGAGTTGACTTTTTTTAGAAATTGTATCCGCGCTTTGAGGGCCGGCTATCGAAATGATTCCCGTAAAAAATAAACTAATGGGGATAAATTTTATTTTAGGCTGTTTTTCAAAAATAAAATAGAGGATCACACTAGTCAACCAGAGAGATAAAATCAAAACATAGTAACGCTCATGCGTAATACCATAGAGGTTAATACGGTATAAAATAGCCCAAAATAGCAATCCTAAAAGGGGTACTAATAAATAGTAAAACCAACGGTTAAAAGTATGCATCCAAAGATTTTCTTTTTGTTGGGCTATTGGATAAACTAACAAGAAAGAAAGTATTCCGAAAAGTGCAAATACTAAAATCAGATACGATACCCAACCAACAGGGAGTGTTAAAGTAATTAGTATTTTGATTTCATAGATAACTAAAATACCCAAGTAAATTGAGATTAGAGGTAGTAGAACAAATTGTGTAAATTTTTTTAATCCGTTAGGGTAATTAAGTGTTAATTGAGAGTTGGAACTATTCATCTCTGGCACCCCAGCTAAAAAGAAGATAGGGCTGAATCCAATGACAATAATTAGCCACAAATGGAAATATATTTTTTCATACAATTCAATATTAAATAATTGCTTTACTGCTAAAATAGCTAGGGAAAGTCCTAAGAACAATACAAAGCTATACAGTCCAGTTAATAAAACACGTAAAAAGAGCTGTTTGTTAAATTCCCAAAAACGTTCTTGATTATAGTTTTTTATAAAAGCCGAAAAGGAGACTAAAAGATGCAAAGTGATATTGAGTACAATAAATTGCAGGAATTCTACTTTTGTTATTTTTTCTGAAAATTGAAAAACAAAGATAAAAACCAATATTCCTGCCAACAGACTAGATAGCAATCGAGCTACACGGTTATTGCTTCCTGAAAAACCGAGGCTAATAGAAAAAAAAGATACAAAGGACAATGAACAAGACAGCGCAATTTTTGTGTAAAAATAAAAGGAGGGAGTCTGGTCTACTTGTTCTGATAAAATAATTGTGGCTGTCATTCCAACAAGAGCAGTGATGTATTCTAAAGGAAATCTAGCAATTGTTTTTTGAGTAGTATTTGCAATACTTTGAATTACATGAAATTTAGACATACTATTCAGTTTTTATATTCTCATCTAAGTAATGAAAATGATTTTATAAATCAAAATAAAAAAGCCTCAAAGATTTTCACTTTGAGGCTCTATGTTGAATAGTAAAGAATTGATTTACAATTTAAAAGCTGTTTTTACAGCGTCTACAAAATCTAATTTTTCCCAAGTAAATAAATCTACAGTAACGGTTTTAGTTAATCCACCAGGAGCAGAGAATGTTTTAGTAACCGTTTCAGGTGTACGTCCCATGTGTCCGTAAGCAGCGGTTTCACTATAGATAGGATTTCTTAATTTCAAACGTTGCTCGATAAAGTACGGACGCATGTCAAAAATACCTTCCACCACTTTACTGATTTCTCCGTCAGTCAAACTTATTTTTGAAGTTCCGTACGTATTCACGTTGATTGATGTTGGTTTTGCCACACCAATAGCATACGATACTTGTACCAAAACTTCGTCACACAATCCCGAAGCTACTAAGTTTTTAGCAATATGACGGGTTGCATAAGCCGCTGAACGGTCTACTTTTGACGGGTCTTTTCCAGAGAATGCACCACCACCGTGAGCCCCTTTTCCACCATAGGTATCTACAATGATTTTTCTTCCTGTCAAACCAGTGTCTCCGTGAGGTCCTCCAATAACGAATTTTCCTGTTGGGTTGATATGATAGGTAATGTTGTCATTGAATAAATGAGCGTATTGTGGGTATTTCGCTTTAATACGCGGAATCAAAATGCTAACCAAGTCTGATTTAATTTTAGCTAACATCGTAGCTTCTTGATCAAAATCATCGTGTTGTGTAGAAATCACAATTGCATCAATACGAACCGGTTTGTTATCATCTGAATATTCAAGAGTTACTTGAGATTTCGCATCAGGGCGTAAATAAGTGATTTCGTTGTTCTCTCTTCTTAAGTTAGCCAACTCAATCAAAATAGCATGCGATAAATCCAAAGCCAAAGGCATGTAGTTTTCAGTCTCATTGGTAGCATAACCAAACATCATTCCTTGGTCACCTGCTCCTTGTTCTTCTTTACTTGCTCTATCTACTCCTTGATTAATATCAGCTGATTGTTCGTGAATAGCTGAAAGAATACCACAAGAGTTCGCTTCAAACATGTACTCGCTTTTAGTGTAACCAATTTTCTTGATTACATCACGAGCAATTTGCTGTACATCTAAGTAGGTATTTGACTTTACTTCTCCAGCCAAAATAACTTGACCAGTAGTAACCAACGTTTCACACGCTACTTTTGAATCGGCATCAAATGCCAAAAAATTATCAATTAATGCATCGGAGATTTGATCAGCCACTTTGTCTGGATGTCCTTCACTCACAGATTCTGACGTAAATAAATAAGCCATAATAATTTAATTTGTTTTTAAATTAAGCGAGGAAAAAATGGTATTGCTACGAAATGCTAAAGGGAAGTTCCTGCTTTAGCATTTTTTAACGAGGTTGCAATCAGTTCAAATTTTTCCTCTGAAATTAGAGTGCAAAGTTATAAAACCATTTTGAATTCCAAATTAAACTTTCCTTTTTTTTGTTCCCAAAAGCTGTTTTGGTTTCATTTTCTTCAAAAAACAGGTCTTTTAGACTCTTTTTATTGAATTATTTCTTTCTCAAATTTGGATTTGTAAATAATTATTCGCAATTTTGGTATTCAAATAAAGAAAAATGAATAATAAGGTGTGCAAAATGATACAATCAGTTCAGGAAAAATCCTGCGGGTTGACTATTGCATAAATTAATTATAAACTAATATAGCAAAGCCTCCCGCACAAAATCGGGAGGCTTTTTTTATACCTACAAATCAAATCAGCAAAATGAAAAATTTAAAACAACAACAAAAACAATTCAAGATGGTAGCACTAATGTGTTCTACTGTCGTAATGTCTATTCGAGTCTGTTGATGCCAAAAGTTTTGTTTTAACCATTTAAAACCCCTTTTGGAATCTGTTCCTAAAGGGGTTTTTTGTTAGCCTTAAAAAAATAATAAACAATCATTTAATATATACGATCATGAAAAAAGAAACCATTTACCCACCGATTAGCCGATTCAGAAGATTCCTTCGGACGAAAACAACAAACAATAAATTGTCTACAAATGAATTAATCCATCCGAGATTCGTTTTGACAGAAACCGATGCGTTGACTAAAAACAAAGCAGTTCACTCGTTGCTATTTTTAATGTATTCTCAAGAAAATGAATCACTCTTTATTTAAAAAAACAATTTATGCTTTGATTAGCTCTTTTGAATGAAAAAATGAAAATGATTGTTCGTTCAAAAGAGTAAATCAAAAGCTGCCTAAAGTTATTTTGTCCAATTATGCAGGAGTGAAATTTGTTTCTTTAAGAAATAAGACGTTAATTTGCAGCTCAAAGTTCAAATAAACGTATTGAAATGTTATAAAGAAAGGTAGAGGGATTAGACCCGATGAAACCTTAGCAACCCTTCGGTAAATCGAAGAAGGTGCTGCATTCTACCACAGAAATGTGGAAAGATAACACGAGATTTTTCTAGTTTCCTTCTAGATTTTCTTTCTAATATTTCCAACACAAATCAAAAATCACAACCGATTTGAAATTGGAAAATAAAATCAACCAAATACAAATACAAAATTTCATCACTGAAAGTGGTGCGCATTATCCTATAATCAATTTAAGTTACCAAGTTTTTGGGCCTAATTTGAATACGGCACCCATAGTTTTAGTCAATCATGCCTTGACGGGAAATTCCCAAGTAATTGGAGAACAAGGTTGGTGGAATGATTTAATTGGCGAAAGCAAAACGATAGATACGCTAAAATATACTATTTTGGCATTCAACGTGCCAGGAAATGGATACGATGGTTTCCTTATTGAAAAATACCAAGATTTCAACGCTAGAGATATTGCTCAACTATTCAACCAAGGAATTAAAGTCCTACAAATAGCACAGTTGTTTGCTATTATTGGGGGTTCTGTTGGTGGTGGAATTGCTTGGGAAATGGTAGCTTTAGAACCTAAAATTACCCAACATTTAATTCCAATTGCAACCGATTGGAAATCGACAGATTGGTTGATTGCGAATTGTTTTTTGCAGGAGCAAATTTTAGCCAATTCGTCAAAACCAATTGAAGATGCTCGTATTCACGCCATGTTGTGCTATAGAACGCCAGCATCTTTTTCGTCAAAATTTCAACGAACCATTAATGAAGAATTAGACGTTTTCAATATCGAAAGTTGGTTAGCCCATCACGGGAATAAGTTGCAAAAGCGTTTTCAGCTTTCGGCTTATAAAATGATGAACCAATTGCTAAAGACGATTGATATTACAAGAGGTAGAGCTTCTTTTGCAGCGATAGCTTCAAAAATAGAAGCGGATATTCATATTATTGGAATCGATTCTGATCTGTTTTTTACGGCAAATGAGAACCGCGCCACCTATGAAGAATTAAAAAAATACAAAAAAAATGTATCGTATCAAGAAATTGTTTCCATTCACGGTCACGATGCTTTTTTGATAGAATACAAACAATTACATAATTTGTTGGCTGCCATTTTTTAATGGTGACACTTATAAAACAGATACTATGAAGATTTTAAAATTTGGAGGAAAATCATTATCTAACGGAGAAGGATTAGATAAAGTGGTGGCAATTATTTTAGACAAAGTGAACCAAGGCGAGAAAATTGCCGTGGTGGTTTCGGCACGTGGTAATGCTACTGACGAATTGGAAGAAATATTGGCTATTGCTGCTAAAAATGAAAGTTACAAACCATTGTTGGAACAATTCAAACTAGAACAACAAAATGGGTTTGCTGATATTGATTTGACCGAAGAATTTACCGTCCTTGAAAAATTATTTGAAGGCGTAAGCTTAATTGGAGATTACAGTAGTAAAATTAAAGACCAAATTTTGTCGATTGGTGAATTGCTTTCTGCTAAATTACTGACGGCCATTTTGGTTAAAAATGGTGTAAATGCTCGTTTTGCCGATAGTAGAGAATTGATTAAAACCGATTCGAAATTTGGCGATGCACAACCAATCGAGCAAGCCTCTAAGAAAAATGTGGTGCAGTATTTTAAGGAAAATGACGATGCGGTCAATATTGTAACCGGTTTCATTGCTTCGAATGCTAAAAATGTAACCACCACTTTAGGAAGAAACGGAAGTAATTATACGGCTTCGTTAATAGCTAATTACTTGAATGCAGAAGAATTACAAAACTATACACACGTTGACGGAATTTACACGGCGAATCCTGATTTAGTTCCCGACGCGAAGAAAATAGATTATTTGACCTTTAATGAGGCGAATGAGTTGGCTAATTTTGGAGCAACCATTTTGCACGCTAAAACGATTATTCCATTATTGGAAAAAAACATTCCGCTTCGTATTTTGAATACCTTCAATCACGAAAATAAAGGGACATTAATTCGTTCTACAGCGAGTAAAGAAGGAATCAAAACACTTTCAGTGTTGGAAAATGTAGCTTTGGTCAATTTAGAAGGACGTGGATTACTTGGTAAAACAGGTGTCGATGCCCGAATTTTCAAAGTAATGGGCGATAATGATATTAGTGTTAGTATCATTTCCCAAGGTTCTTCAGAGCGAGGTATTGGATTGGTGGTAGATGCTGATAAAGCGTCGATGGCTATGATTCAGTTGGAGAAAGAATTTGAAAATGATTTCTATTCGAAAGACGTGAATAAAATTTCGGTGACAGATAATGTTTCAGTGATTTCGATTATTGGACAAGATTTGAGTACTTTCCATAAGCCATACACTGCTTTGATTAAAAATAAAATCGTTCCGATTTTGTTCAACAATACCGTTACGGGTAAAAACGTGAGTTTGGTAGTAAAGAAATCCGAATTGAATCGTGCCTTGAACGTAATTCACGGGGAGATTTTTGGAGTTTCTAAAAAAATCAACATAGCCATTTTTGGTCATGGATTGGTTGGTGGCACTTTGATTAACCAAATTTTAGAATCAGCTACGGCTATTGAGAAACGCAAAGATGTGAAGTTGAATATTTTTGCTATCGCCAATTCTAAAAATGTATTGCTGAATAAAAATGGAGTGACTCCGAATTGGAAAAATGAAATTCAAAACAAAGGGACTTTGTATTCTATCCAAGATGTAATTGATTATGCCAATGAAAATCATTTGGAAAATTTAATTGCTATTGACAATACAGCAAGTGCTGATTTTGTTGAGAATTACATTCCGTTGATCGAAAGTAGTTTTGACTTAATTTCGTCAAACAAAGTAGCGAATACCTTGAGCTATAGTTTCTATAAAAAACTGCGTAAAGTATTGGCAGACAATCAAAAAACCTATTTGTATGAAACCAATGTGGGTGCTGGTTTGCCTTTGATTGATACGATTAAATTATTGCACCTTTCAGGAGAAAATATTACTAAAATTAAAGGAGTTTTTTCAGGAACATTAAGCTATTTATTCAATAATTTTTCTGCCAAAGACGTTCCGTTTAGTGACATTTTGAAAGAGGCTATTGATAACGGTTATACCGAGCCAGATCCAAGAGAAGATTTATGCGGGAACGATGTGGGTAGAAAATTATTAATTTTGGCGCGTGAATTGGATTTGCAAAACGAATTTGAAGAAATCGCTATTCAGAATTTAATTCCGGAACATTTACGAGAAGGAAGTGCTTCTGAATTTTTGACAAAATTGAAAGAATTTGATGCGGTTTATGCTAAAATAAAAGAAGAACAAGAGCCGAATCATGTGTTGCGTTACATTGGCGAATTGTCAGGTGATTTGCAAAGTGACAAAGGAAATTTAGAAGTAAAACTAGTTTCTGTTCCTTCAGACACTGCTTTGGGCGGATTGAAAGGATCGGATTCTTTCTTCGAAATTTATACTGAGTCGTATGGGGATAGACCGATTGTAATTCAAGGAGCCGGAGCTGGATCGGCAGTAACAGCAAGAGGGGTGTTTGGAGATATTTTGAGATTGTCAGACAAAGGATAACAAGGAAGATTGTATGAAACCTATATTTAATGGTTCTTATTTTGAGGCAATGAATGTGAAGAACATATTAGCAGATAATGATATTTCTGTTTTTGTTCAAAATGAATATATGGCCACTATAGAACCTTGGGTAGTAACTGCTGCTGGATTTAATCCTGTAATTTTGCAAGTGAGCGAAGATGATTTTGAAATTGCAAAACAAATAGTAGACGACTATCGAAATCAAAATTCAACTGAATAATTTTTAAAGTTTAAAACGAAAATTATAACAATGAAAATAACATTAGAAAGAGTAAACGAAAACTTTCATTTTCAAATGCAAAATGAAAGAGGTCATATTGTAGATGTAGATGCGCGTCCTGCTTTTGGAGGAAATGATATGGGACCAAGTCCAATGGAATTGGTTTTGATGGGAGTAGCCGGTTGTAGCGGAATTGATATGATTTCGATTTTGAAAAAACAACGTCAAGAAATTACTTCTTTTAAAGCTGAGGTAGAAGGAGAGCGCGTACCTGTAGGTGAGGCAAATCCTTTTAAAACAATTCACATTGTTTTCTTTTTAGAAGGGCCAATCAATGAAGATAAAGCGGCTAGAGCGGCCAAATTATCATTCGAAAAATATTGTTCGGTTTCCAAAACTTTGGAACCTACCGCAACCATTCTTTATAAAGTAGTGTTGAATGGAAGCCCCCTAACCCCCGAAGGGGGAACAAAATAGAAGGTTGTAGAACTTCTATAATATGATTTTGATTTGCAATAAAATAATTATTAACTATTAAATTCCCCGCAACATTCCCCCTTTGGGGGTTAGGGGGCTGACACAATGAACGAACACGATTTTGGTTTTGAAACCCAAGCAATACGCGGTCAATTAGAAAGAACGCAATACTTAGAGCATTCTGTGCCTTTGTACTTAACCTCTAGTTTTGTTTTTGAAGATGCCGAAGATATGAGAGCTTCTTTTGCTGAAGAAAAAGAGCGCAATATTTACAGCCGTTATAGCAATCCCAACACAATTGAATTTATCAATAAAGTGTGCCAAATGGAAGGTGCCGAAACAGGTTTTGCTTTTGCATCGGGTATGGCAGCTGTGTATTCTACTTTTGCAGCTTTATTGAAAGCGGGAGATCATATCGTTTCGGCGAGTAGTGTTTTTGGGGCAACCCATTCCTTGTTTGTCAATTATTTTCCAAAGTGGAATATTGAAACCACTTACTTTGATTTATCGCAACCAGAAACGATTGAGAGTTGTATTCAACCCAATACTAAAATTTTGTTTGCCGAGTCACCAACGAATCCTGCGGTGGATATTATCGATTTGGAATTATTAGGAAAAATTGCCAAAAAACACAATTTAATTTTAATCATTGACAACTGTTTTGCAACGCCTTATTTGCAACAACCTATTAAATGGGGAGCGGATTTGGTGGTGCATTCTGCTACTAAATTAATGGACGGTCAAGGACGTGTGTTAGGCGGAATCACCGTAGGTAGAGCCGATTTGATTAAAGATATTTATCTTTTTTCTCGATTAACAGGACCTACTTTGTCTCCGTTTAATGCTTGGGTATTGTCAAAAAGTTTGGAAACATTGTCTATTCGTTTGGAGAGACATTGCGAAAATGCTTTGAAAGTAGCCGAGTTTTTAGAAAACCATCCACAAGTAAATAAAGTAAAATACCCATTCTTGAAATCGCATCCTCAATATGCTATTGCACAAAAGCAAATGAAATTAGGAGGCAATATTGTAGCTTTCGAAATCAAAGGCGGAATCGAAGCCGGAAGAGCCTTTTTGGATAAAATAAAATTATGTTCGTTGTCGCCTAATTTAGGAGATACCAGAACGATTGTAACGCATCCAGCATCTACTACGCACAGTAAACTAACTGTTGAAGAACGTTTAGCAGTAAGCATTACCGATGGTTTAGTGCGTGTTTCTGTTGGTTTAGAAACTGTTGCTGATGTGATTGCTGATTTGGAACAGGCGTTGTCGTAAAAATTGTCGTAAATTTGTAACAATAATTTTGACAATAATTTTGACAATATGGAAATATTAGGTAACAACAAACATAAAATAATCTATGCAGATGCTTTAGAAGCATTAAAAACACTGCCGGATAATTCTGTGGATTTGATTTTTGCTGACCCACCTTATAATATTGGAAAAAATTTCAATGGAAAAATTGAAAAATGGGACACAGAAGAAAGTTATTTAGAATGGTGCTATGAATGGCTAGACTTGTGTATTCAAAAACTAAAACTGAATGGAAGTTTTTATGTAATGACAGCCACTCAATTTATGCCTTATTTTGATATTCATTTACGCAAAAAACTAACAATACTTTCAAGACTTGTTTGGTCTTATGACAGTTCAGGAGTTCAAGCCAAAAAATATTATGGTTCGATGTATGAACCTATTTTGTTTTGTGTAAAAGACAAAAACAATTATACATTTAATACAAATGATATTTTAGTAGAAGCAAAAACAGGTGCAAAACGAAAACTTATTGATTATAGAAAGGCTGTGCCAACTGTTTATAACTCAGAAAAAGTACCGGGAAACGTATGGGAATTTTCGAGAGTTCGTTACAGAATGGACGAATATGAAAATCATCCCACTCAAAAGCCAATTGCACTACTTGAAAGAATAATAAAAGCAAGTTCAAATGAAGGAGATTTAGTTTTAGACCCATTTTCCGGAACTTTTACAACTTGTTATGTAGCAAAAGAATTAAATAGAAAATCTGTTGGCATTGAGTTGCAAGACGAATATGTTAAAATTGGTTTGAGAAGATTACAATTAGCAGAGGAATTCAAAGGTGAAAAATTAGAAAAAGAAATACGGACTTTTGAAACAGAAAAAATTGCAGCACAACAAAATTTAACCTTATTTGAACCTAATGGAACATATCTTCACAGCTAACATTAAAGCTGTTTTGCAACGGAATTTCGAAACAAATGCAGATGATATTTTTGATAAAAGTCAACTCATTCAATATATAAACGAGAAAACTCGTTCGGCAGAAAGAGGTTCAAAAGCAAGAGGTAGTTTTGCTAATCTTTACGCAATTTATGTTATTATAGAGGATTACATAGCCAATGGATTTGATATAAAAGGCGACTATTCAAAATATGAAGGTGCGTTATTCAATAAACTTTTTGCAAGACAAAGAGAGTTGCCTTTTGGAAACAAATTACAGAATCATGCTTTGAATAATCGAATGAATTCAGAGTTTGAAAAGTATTTTCCCACTTCTGAATACAAACCAATTTTACGAGACCAAACAACGAATAGATATTGGATAAATGATAATTTATTGAATATAAAAGTTGGTAATACCAATTTCAATATAGCAACGGTTATCATTGATATAATTAACGAATATATAAAGACAAAACAAGATGCTTTTCAACGTTTTGTTCATCAATGTGAAGCACTTCAAGATATTGAAAATACTACCCCAGAAAAGGTAAAAGAATTTATTATTGGTTTACTTGCACCAAATGTTGATGCACGACTTTTTGAAATTGTAAGCTATTCCATTCTAAAATTTTATTACCACAATCAAACTATTATTTGGGGTTATGAAATGGATAAGCTTAATACAGAGAATTTGAAACTTTACAAAACAGGTCGAACTAATGCAAACGATGGCGGTATTGATTTTGTAATGAAACCGTTGGGTAGGTTTTATCAAGTAACTGAAACATTGGACTTTAAAAAATACTTTCTTGACATTGACAAAATTCAAAAATATCCAATAACTTTTGTAATCAAATCAGACGAAGATTCTGAGACTTTAAAACAGAAAATCCGAGACAACGCAAACAAAATATACTCAATAAACTCAATAATTGAAAAGTATATGGCATGTATTGAAGAGGTTATAAATATTCCAATCCTGAGCATAAGATTTAATGAAGCAATAAATCAAGGCTACTTAAACAACATACTTGACGAGATTGTACTACAAAGTAAGGTAGAGTTTAATTATTCTGAAAATTTGTAAAACCTGAATTTAATTTATATATCATGCTTTCAAAAAAAACAAAATATGGAATTAAAGCATTGACTTTCTTGGCACGCCAAGAAAATCAAACGCCGGTGCAAATTGCAGAAATTGCCAAGAGCGAGAATATTTCGATTAAGTTTTTAGAAAGCATTTTGTTATTGTTGCGTCATTCGGGTTTCTTGGGAGCCAAAAAAGGAAAAGGCGGCGGCTACTATTTGATAAAAGAACCGAAAGAGATTAATATGGCCAATGTGTACCGCATTTTAGAAGGGCCTATTGCCTTACTCCCTTGCGTAAGTCACAATTTTTATGAAAAATGTGATGATTGTGTGGACGAAGCGAGTTGTTCAGTACACAAATTAATGACCGAAGTCCGCGATAACACGCTGATGATACTCGAAAACAACACGCTTGCAGACATCTCATTTTAAAATCATAATTTTTCAGTTTAGTTTTTGTAGTTAGTGAAAAAATAGTATTTTTGCACTTTAATCTATTATCCCGATAGGGTAATGGATTTTAAAAACAAAAAAATAAGAATAAGCAGAGATAATGAGTAAAGAGGTAAAAGAAAATAAAGTTTCGGCTAGTACACAGGTAACATTCAAACAACGTTTGTGGGTAATCATTCCAGTTGTTTTATTGGTGGGTTTGATTTCCAGTTTAATATACAACCATCACGCTGAGTTTTCTTGGGATGGTTTTGCAGCAGGCTTTAATCAAGAATTTTTCATCTTTTTCTTAATTGGAATATTTGCTCAGTTAGTAGATGGGACTTTAGGAATGGGGTATGGAGCAACTTCTACTTCGTTTTTATTGGCTTACGGAATTCCGCCAGCTATCAGTAGTACAGGAGTTCACGTTGCAGAAATGTTTACTACAGGAGCTTCAGCTATATCGCACCATCGTTTTGGAAATATCAATAAAAAATTAGTAAAACACTTGTTGATTCCAGGAGTATTAGGTTCGGCTACAGGAGCTTATTTGCTTTCGGACGTAATTGATGGAGATGTGATTAAGCCATTTATTGCGGTGTATATGATTGTATTGGCAATCATTATTATTAGAAAAGCAGCGCGTAAAAATATCATCAAAAAGAAAACCAAACGATTGAGTATTCTTGCTTCTTTTGGAGGATTTATGGATGCTGTTGGCGGCGGTGGTTGGGGACCAATTGTTACGTCTACTTTGTTAGGTCGTGGTAGAAATCCACGTTACACTATTGGTTCTGTAAATGCTGCTGAGTTTGCTGTTTCTTTTGCAAGTGGGGTAACTTTTATGCTTTTTGGAGGAATTGAAGGTTGGCAAGTAATCATAGGTTTGATTTTAGGAGGTGTTATTGCAGCGCCAATCGCAGCGATTTTAGTGAATAAAATTAAAAGACAACCGATGATGATTGCAGTAGGAATTTTAATTATCATTTTAAGTTTAAGAACCTTATCTAAATTGTTATAATGAGTACATCAATCGTAGCCAGTTTATTAGAAAAAACAAAAGACTTCTCTATCGAGGAGACGCTTGCTTTTTTGGCGAATGAATATCCAAATCAAGTGGTTTTTTCTACTTCTTTTGGACAAGAAGATCAGGTGATTACCGATTTGATTGGTAAAAATCAGTTGCCAATAACGGTTTTTACTTTAGATACAGGACGTTTGTTTCAAGAAACATACGATGTGTTTCATAAAACATTGAAAAAATACAAAACCGAAATTAAAACCTATTTCCCTGATACAAAAGCAGTGGAAGCTTTGTTGAATCAAAAAGGACCGAATAGTTTTTATGAATCGGTAGAAAATAGAAAAGAATGTTGTTTCATTCGAAAAGTAGCGCCTTTGACCAAAGCCCTAAAAGGCAATGCGATTTGGATTACAGGTTTGAGAGCAGAGCAATCAGAGAATAGAAGTGACTTGAACTTTTTTGAATACGATGCCCATTTTGATATTATCAAATTCAATCCATTGCTAAAATGGACATTAAAAGAAGTGGAAGAACATTTAGAAAAGAATAACGTACCTCAAAACAGTTTGCATAAACAAGGTTTTGTAAGTATCGGTTGTGCGCCTTGTACTCGTGCTATTTTGCCGGGTGAAGACATCAGAGCCGGAAGATGGTCTTGGGAATCAAGTCATAAAGAATGTGGGTTACACCAAAAATAGTGATTAGTCAATAGTAATTAGTGATTAGAATATAATAAATAAAAAAGTAGTGGAAAGTTTAATGATAAGAGGTTAACAAACCTTAAACCTTAAACTTTAAACTTTTAAACAATTATAAATGAGTTCAATAGTAAAAACAAATGCTTTAGAAAGCGAAGCGATATACATTTTTAGAGAAGTAATTTCTCAATTCGAGAAACCGGTATTGCTTTTTTCAGGAGGAAAAGATTCAATTACATTAGTGCGTTTGGCGCAAAAAGCTTTTTTTCCAGCAAAAATTCCTTTTCCGTTGTTGCACGTAGATACAGGCCACAACTTTCCTGAGACGATTGAATTTAGAGATAAATTGGTAGCTGAATTAGGTTTGGAGTTAATTGTTCGTAACGTACAAGACGCTATTGATCAAGGAAAAGTAGTGGAAGAGTCAGGGAAGTATTCGAGTAGAAATAGCTTGCAAACCACTACGCTTTTGGACGCTATTGAAGAATTCAAATTTGATGCTTGTATTGGTGGAGCGCGAAGAGATGAAGAAAAAGCAAGGGCGAAAGAACGTATTTTCTCGGTTCGTGATGATTTTGGTCAATGGGATGAAAAAAACCAACGTCCTGAATTGTTTGATTTGTTGAACGGAAAAATTGAGTTGGGTCAAAATGTTCGTGTTTTCCCAATTTCGAACTGGACAGAATTAGACGTTTGGAGTTATATTGAACAAGAAGGAATTGAAATTCCATCGATTTATTTTTCACACAAACGTAAAGTATTCTTGAGAGACGGATTGATTTGGTCCCATTCGCCATTTGTGTATCAAGAGGAAGATGAAGCAATTGAAGAACGAATTGTTCGTTTTAGAACGGTAGGGGATATGAGTTGTACGGCGGCTGTTGAATCGTATGCAGCTACTATTCAAGAAGTAGTGGGAGAGATTCGTTCCTCAACCATTTCTGAAAGAGGTGCTAGAATTGATGACAAACGTTCAGAAGCAGCGATGGAGAAAAGAAAACAACAAGGGTACTTTTAATAGAAAAAAATTTAAAAGATTTAAGGATTTAAAAATTAAAAGATTAAGGTTTGCACTCAGTAATTTGAAGCCTTAGACTTGAAACAAAAAATAAGAATGGAAGTTTTAAAAATAGCAACAGCAGGAAGTGTAGATGACGGAAAGAGTACTTTAATCGGGAGGTTATTGTATGATACTAAATCATTGACTACGGATAAAATTGAAGCAATAGAAAAAAGTAGTAAACAAAAAGGCTACGATTATCTTGATTTTTCTTTGGCTACGGATGGTTTAGTTGCCGAAAGAGAGCAAGGGATTACAATTGATGTAGCGCATATTTATTTTTCAACGGCAAAGAAAAGTTACATAATTGCTGATACTCCGGGTCACGTAGAATATACGCGTAATATGGTAACGGGAGCTTCGACTTCGCAAGTGTCCATCATTTTGATTGATGCGCGTAAAGGAGTTATTGAGCAAACTTACCGTCACTTTTTCATCAATAATTTATTGCGTGTCAAAGAGGTGATTGTTGCGGTAAACAAAATGGATTTGGTTGATTATTCAGAAGATGTTTTTAACAAAATCAAAGCTGACTTCCAAGCCTTAAATGCTAAAAGTTCGTTCAAAGAACAAAACGTAAGTTACATTCCGTTGAGTGCTATTAACGGAGGGAATGTAGCAGATAAATCAGAAAATATGCCTTGGTACACTGGGCAAACTGTTTTGGAACACTTAGAAGATTTAACTCCTGAAGATGTTTTTGAAACAGGTAAAACACGTTTCCCAGTACAAACGGTTATTCGTCCAAAAACAGAAGAATACCATGATTTTAGAGGATATGCTGGAAAATTATACGGTAATTCAATTCAAGTAGGCGATGCTGTTACGGTATTACCTTCGTTAACCGAATCGAAAGTGTCCAAAATTCACTTTTTCGACCAACAATTTGACGAGGCTAAAGCAGGTTCTTCTATAGTGGTAGAATTAGAAAATGACATCAATGTGACTCGAGGTGATATGATTGTAAAATCGGGAGAATTACCTCAAGTAGAAAAAGATATTAATGCGACTATTTGTTGGATGGACAGCAAGAAATTAGTGCCAGGAACCAAGTATTTAGTGCAACACAATACCAATAGAGTATTGGCTAAAATTGACGCTATCAAAAATGTAATTGCAACAGATTATTCAGGAGCAACTCCTGCTACGCAATTAGCCATTAACGAAATTGGAGAAGTAACTATCAAATTGAGTAAAGCTCTTTATTTTGATAGCTACAATGAAAACAAATCAAATGGGGCATTTATTTTAATTGACGCCAATACCAACACAACAGCGGGAGTTGGATTTATAAATTAAATAAAAGCTATCGGCTTTGGGCTTTGAGCCTAAAGTTTCTAAAGAAATAAAAAGACAGGGTTTAGCAATAAACCAAAATCATTAAAATAATAGTCTAGAGCCAAAAGCTCAAGGCTCAAAGCCCAAAAAAATGGAAAGTTTTAGAACCGAAATAGAAAATCCGATTGTCCAAAAAGACATTATCGATTTAGAAAGAAAAATTCGATTATTCAAAGAAGGGAAAATTGATGACGAGCGTTTTCGTAGCCTTCGTTTGGCCAGAGGAGTCTATGGTCAGCGTCAAGAAGGGGTGCAAATGATTCGTATCAAATTGCCTTTTGGTAAAGTGAGTAGCGAACAATTAGTACGTATTACTAAAGTTTCTGACGAATATTCGACAGGACGTTTGCATATTACCACGCGCCAGGATATTCAAATTCACTATGTAAGTTTGGATAGAACTCCGGAGCTTTGGGCTGATTTAGAAAAAGATGATATTACCCTAAGAGAAGCTTGTGGAAATACCGTTAGAAATATTACAGCGAGTGAAACGGCAGGAATTGATCCTGACGAACCATTTGACGTGTCGCCATATGCGCACGCCTTGTTTCAGTTTTTCTTACGAAATCCGGTGTGTCAAGAAATGGGACGTAAATTCAAAATGTCTTTTTCTTCTTCTGATAAAGATACCGCTTTGAGTTATTTACACGATTTGGGATTCATTCCAAAAATTGTTAATGGAGAGCGCGGATTCAAAGTAATGTTAGGTGGTGGATTAGGTTCGCAACCAAGCCATGCTGAATTACTTTCTGAATTTGTACCGGTAAACCAAATCATTCCGATGACGGAAGGAGTGTTGCGTATTTTTGATCGCTATGGCGAAAGAGCCAAACGTTTGAAAGCCCGTATGAAATTCTTAATTAAAGAAATCGGTAAAGACGAATTCTTACGATTGGTTGAAGAAGAGAAAAAAGCTTTGTCTTTCCAAACGGTTGAAATTGACACTACTGCTTTTGACGGTCCAATTCCAGCACCTGCATTAGAAGTACCAAAAGTAACTATTGAAGATACTGCAAGTTTTGAAGCTTGGAAAAAATCAAATGTAATCGCTCAAAAACAAGCAGGTTATGTAGCTATTGGAATCAAAGTGGCTTTAGGTGATTTTTACACTGATAAGGCAAGATCTTTGGCTGATTTGATTAAAAATTATGGTGCCAATGAATTGCGTTTTACCTTACGTCAAGACATTTTGATTCGCAACATTAAAGAAGAAAACTTGCCGTTCTTTTACCAAGAATTAGCCAAGTTGGATTTTGTTACTTTAGGGTACAATACCATTAATGACGTTACTGCTTGTCCAGGTACCGACACATGTAATTTAGGAATTGCCAGTAGTACAGGAATCGCGGTAGAATTAGAGCGCGTTTTAGCAACAGAATATCCGCAATACAGCAACAATAATGAAATCACGATTAAAATCAGTGGTTGTATGAATGCTTGTGGACAACATAATATGGCAGAAATTGGTTTCCAAGGAATGTCCATCAATTCAGGAAAATTAGTAGCGCCAGCCCTACAAGTATTGTTAGGAGGAGGCAACTTAGGAAATGGCCAAGGTCGTTTTTCTGATAAAGTAATTAAAATTCCAAGTAGAAGAGGCCCTGAAGCCTTGCGTTTGATTTTAAATGATTTTGAAGCGAATGCCAATGGACAATCGTTCTTAAATTATTATGATGCAAAAGGAGAAAAATATTTTTACGAATTTTTGAAACCTTTAGCAGATGTAACCAACTTAACAGAAGCTGATTTTGTAGATTGGGGAAATGCCGACAACTATGTAAAAGCAGTAGGTGTGGGTGAATGTGCAGGAGTGGTGATTGATTTAGTAGCTACTTTATTGGTAGAAGCTAAAGACAAATTGACGTTTTCTCAAGAAGCGGTAAACGATCAAAAATGGTCGGATTCCATTTACTTGACTTACGCAGGATTTGTGAATGCAGCCAAAGCGTTATTGCTTGCTGAAAAACAAAAAACAAACCACCATGCAGGTATCATCGATTTGTTTGATACCGTTTTTGTGGAAACCAATAAAATTCAACTAGCAACTGCTTTCAAAGATTTGGTATACCAAATTAAAGTGAACGAACCTTCGGAAGCGTTTGCAAAACAGTATTTAGAACAAGCAACAGCATTCTTCGCAACAATTGAAGAATACAGAGAAAAAGATTTAGCTAATGCGTAAACCAATACAACCCAAAGTAACTTTAGTCGGCGCTGGTCCAGGTGATCCAGACTTGCTTACTATCAAAGGAGCCAATGCTTTAGCAGAAGCTCAGGTGGTTTTGTATGATGCCTTGGCCAACGAAGAAATTTTGACCTATGCTCCTAAAAAATCAATCAAGATTTTTGTGGGAAAAAGAAAAGGATGTCACACCTATTCGCAGGACGAAATCAATCAGTTGATTGTGGACAATGCTTTGACTTACGGACACGTGGTGCGTTTAAAAGGAGGTGATCCTTTTATTTTTGGTCGTGGAAGTGAAGAAATTGATTTCGTAGAAAGTTTCGGAATTCCAACAGCAGTAGTACCTGGAATATCCTCTTCGGTAGCAGTGCCAGCTTATCAAGGAATTTCTTTGACCAAGCGAGGGGTTTCAGAAAGTTTTTGGGTAATTACAGGAACTACTTCTGATAGAAAATTGTCAAATGATGTGGCTTTGGCCGCGCAGTCATCTGCTACAGTGGTAATTTTGATGGGCATGAGCAAATTGGCTCAAATTGTGAATTTGTTTCAAAACGAATCGAAAGGAGCTACTCCAGTAGCCATTATTCAAAACGGAACGACTCCAAAAGAAAAAATAGGAGTGGGAACTATTGATACGATTCAAAATGTAGTAGCAGAAAAAAAATTAAGTTCACCAGCCATTATTGTTATTGGCGAAGTGGTGAGAGAAAGCAATAAACTAAAAGATTTCTATCACGACTATTTGATAGAAAAAAGATAAACAGCGTTCCTTTGGCGAAAGCCAAAAAAGAAGTATGGAAGAAAGAAACGAACTATATCCTGTGTTTTTAAAACTACATCAATTGAATGTGTTGATTGTGGGTGGCGGAAATGTAGGTTTAGAAAAGTTATCTTTTATGTTGAAATCCAGTCCGAATGCCAATGTTGAGGTAGTAGCGCCACGATTTCTTCCTGAATTGGAAGCTTTGGTTGCCCAACATCCTTCGGTTAAGCTGACGGCTAAGAAATTCAATCGTTGGATGCTTCGCAAACGCCATTTGGTAATTGCGTGTACTGATGATATAAAGGTGAATAAAAGGGTGTTTGATTTGTGTCGCAAGCGTCATTTGATTTGCAATATTGCCGATACACCTCAGTTGTGTGATTATTATTTGGGTGGAATTGTGACCAAAGGAAATGTGAAAATTGCCATTTCGACCAACGGAAAATCACCCACAACAGCCAAGCGGTTGCGAGAGTTTTTTGAAGAAATCATTCCAGACGACATCAATACAATGGTTGAAAATTTGAACGAATACCGCAAAACACTTAAAGGTAATTTTGAGGAGAAAGTTCAAAAGATGAATGAAATTACCGAATCGTTGAAAAACAAGAAATAGCGATTGAATTGAAAAAGTGATAATTGTTACCTAAAGAAACTAAAATCATTTGTTCATTTGCATAAAATAAAGAGAAGCATAATTATAAAAGAATAAAATTAAATAGAATGATTAAAACAGACATACTTATAATTGGAGCAGGCCCAACAGGTTTATTTGCCGTATTCGAAGCGGGATTATTAAAATTAAAATGTCACGTTCTAGATGCTTTGCCACAACCAGGCGGGCAGCTTTCAGAATTATATCCTAAAAAACCAATTTATGATATTCCAGGTTTTCCGGAAGTATTAGCGGGTGATTTAGTAGATAATTTGATGGAGCAAATCAAGCAGTTCGAACCAGGTTTTACGCTTGGGGAGCGTGCTGAAACTATTGTAAAACAAGAAGACGGAACGTTCATCGTAACCTCTAATGCAGGAACACAATTCCACACGCCAGTGGTTGCGATTGCAGGGGGGTTAGGAAGTTTTGAACCTCGTAAGCCGTTAATTGAAAATATTGGATTCTACGAAGATAAAGGAGTGAAATATTTCATCAAAAATCCAGAAGAATTCAGAAATAAAAGAGTCGTAATTGCTGGAGGAGGAGACTCGGCATTGGATTGGAGTATTTTCTTGGCCGATGTAGCTTCAGAAGTAACTTTAATTCACAGAAGAAACGAATTTAGAGGCGCTTTGGATTCAGTGGAGAAAGTACAAGAGTTGAAAAACGAAGGTAAAATCAGAATGATCACTCCTGCCGAAGTAGTAGGTGTGAATGGAACGAACCACGTAGAATCCATTGTACTTGACGAAGATGGAGTGCAAAGGTCTATTGAAACTGATTATTTTATTCCGCTTTTTGGTTTGACGCCAAAATTAGGACCAATCGGCGATTGGGGATTAGAAATCGAAAAAAATGCCATCAAAGTAAATAACGCCTTGGATTACCAAACGAACATTCCTGGAATTTTTGCCATTGGTGACGTAAATACCTATCCAGGGAAATTGAAATTGATTCTTTGTGGTTTCCACGAAGCGACTTTGATGTGTCAGGCAGCCTACCAAATCATTAACCCAGGAAAACGTTATGTGTTGAAATACACTACCGTTTCAGGAGTAGATGGATTTGACGGAACTCGTAAAGAAGCGCCAAAAGCAGTAGTAAAAGCGATTGTGTAATAACTTTCGCATCCTAATACAAAGCGCTATTACTTTCGAGTTCTAGCGCTTTTTGTTTTTTGGCAACTGCCCAAATTCCAATTTTTTAAAAGGATAGTATTTAATATTTTTTTAAAGCAAAGGAATGGCGTATTTTTGCCAAGATTTTTTCCTGCTGTACGCTGTATCTTTTATTCTGAAACCGAGAATAAAAGGATGCCGCTTCCATCAGGGCTAACGGGCAGAAAGGGATTTTTTTGCCAAAAAATAAACAACAAAATAGTTTGATGGAGTGCCTTTAGGGCCAAAATAAAAAATATGTCAAAAATTCAACAAGCCATAAAAGAAAGAATCTTAGTCCTAGACGGCGCTATGGGAACCATGTTGCAACGCAACAATTTCTCTGAAGAAGATTTTCGTGGCGAACGCTTCAAAGATTTTCCACATCCGTTAAAAGGAAACAACGATTTACTTTCTATTACACAACCCGAAGCAGTAAAACAAGTGCACCGTTTGTATTTTCAAGCGGGAGCTGATATTGTAGAAACCAATACGTTTTCTGGAACGACTATCGGTATGGCCGATTATCATTTGGAAGATTTAGTGTACGAGTTGAATTACCAATCGGCTAAAATTGCGCGTGAAGTGGCTGACGAATTTACAGATCGTCCTCGATTTGTAGCCGGTTCGATTGGTCCAACGAATAGAACCGCTTCGATGTCACCAGATGTAAACGATCCAGGGTATCGTGCAGTTACTTTTGACGATTTGCGCATAGCCTACAAGCAACAAGTAGAAGCCTTAATTGATGGCGGTTGCGATGTGTTATTAGTGGAAACTATTTTCGATACCTTGAATGCCAAAGCAGCACTTTTTGCTATTGAAGAAGTAAAAGAAGAACGCAAAATTGACATGCCAGTAATGGTTTCAGGTACAATTACCGATGCTTCAGGAAGAACACTTTCGGGTCAAACGGTTGAAGCTTTCTTAATCTCGATTTCTCACATTCCGTTATTGAGTGTAGGGTTCAACTGTGCTTTAGGAGCCGATCAATTGAAACCGTATTTGAAACGTTTGTCTATGAACACCCAATTGAATATTTCGGCACATCCTAATGCAGGTTTGCCAAACGCCTTTGGACATTATGACCAAACGCCTGAAGAAATGCAAGCCTTAATTAGAGAGTATTTGCAAGATAATTTAATCAATATTATTGGAGGTTGTTGCGGAACTACTCCAGAACACATCAAAGCGATTGCTGATGTAGCCCAAGAGTTTAAACCGAGAACTGTTGAATTAAACTAAACCGGAAAGGTTTTCAAAACCGTTAGGTTTTTATACGATATGAGTGCACACGAAAAGAAATATTTACAATTATCTGGACTAGAGCCATTAATTGTTACCCCGGAAACCAATTTTGTGAATGTGGGGGAACGAACTAATGTAACCGGTTCAAGAAAATTCCTTCGATTAATTAAGGAAGAGAAATACGAAGAAGCTTTAGATATTGCCAGAAATCAGGTAGAAGGTGGCGCACAAATCATCGATGTGAATATGGATGAGGGAATGTTGGACGGGACCTATGCCATGACCAAATTCTTAAACTTAATTGCTGCCGAACCCGATATTTCTCGCGTTCCTGTAATGATTGATAGCTCAAAATGGGAAATCATCGAAGCGGGATTGAAAGTAATTCAAGGAAAAGGGGTAGTGAATTCTATTTCGCTAAAAGAAGGAGAAGAAAAGTTCATTGAATACGCTAAAAAAATCAAGCGTTATGGTGCTGCGGTAATTGTAATGGCATTTGACGAAAATGGTCAAGCCGATAACTACGAGCGACGTATCGAAATTTGTAAAAGAAGTTACGACGTATTAGTAGATAAAGTAGGTTTTCCTGCTCAAGATATTATTTTCGACCCGAATATTTTCCCAGTTGCCACCGGAATGGAAGAGCATAAATTGAATGCTTTGGATTTTTTCCGTGCGACCAAATGGATTAGAGAAAACTTGCCGTATGCCCATATTTCGGGAGGGGTAAGTAATGTTTCTTTTTCGTTCAGAGGAAATGACAAAGTGCGTGAAGCCATGCACTCGGCATTTTTATACCACGCCATTAAAAACGGAATGACAATGGGTATCGTGAATCCTGAAATGTTAGAAATTTACGACGAAATTGATCCTGTTTTATTAGAGCATGTGGAAGACGTTTTGTTGAACAGAAGAGAAGATGCTACCGAGCGTTTATTGGATTTGGCAGAAAGTTTCAAAGGCGATTTCAAAGCCAATGAAAAAGCGATTGCAGAGTGGAGAAATGGATCGATTCAAGAACGGTTGACACATTCGTTAGTAAAAGGGATTGACGAATTTATAGAAATAGATGTAGAAGAAGCAAGACAAGCGGCTTCGAAACCAATTGAAGTCATCGAAATTAATTTGATGGCAGGAATGAATGTAGTAGGAGATTTATTCGGAAGCGGAAAAATGTTCTTGCCACAGGTAGTAAAATCGGCACGTGTAATGAAAAAAGCAGTGGCCTATTTATTGCCTTTTATTGAAGCTGAAAAAGATGGTGTTTCGCAAAGCGCGGGTAAAATCTTGATGGCTACTGTAAAAGGAGACGTCCACGATATTGGAAAAAATATTGTTTCAGTCGTTTTGGCGTGTAACAATTACGAAATAGTTGATTTAGGAGTGATGGTAGCGCCAGAGAAAATCATCGCGGCAGCTATTGAGCATAATGTGGATATTATTGGATTGAGTGGATTGATTACGCCTTCGCTTGACGAAATGGTGTATTTGGCTAAAGAATTAGACAAAATCAATATTCAAATTCCAATTATGATTGGAGGAGCAACGACTTCTCGTGCGCATACGGCCGTGAAAATTGCACCACAATACAAAGCGACGGTAGTACACGTAAATGATGCTTCTAGAGCGGTTACTGTTGCAGGAAATTTATTGAATTCGGATACTAAAGAGAAATACACTCAAGATATTCGTGCCGAATACGACGCACTTCGTGAAGGGTATTTGAATAGAAGTAGAGATAAAAATTTCTTAACGATTGAACAGGCAAGAGCCAATAAATTACAATTGGATTGGAGTAAATACACACCAACAAAACCTAATTTCATTGGAACCAAAACCGTGGATGTCGCTATTGCGGATTTAGTGGATTATATTGATTGGACACCGTTTTTCAATTCTTGGGAATTGTACGGAAAATATCCAGCTATTTTAACTGATGAGGTGGTAGGAGAACAGGCTACGTCTTTATTTGCCGATGCGCAAAAAATGTTGGCACAATTAATCAATGAAAATTGGTTGACTGCTAAAGGTATTTTAGGAATTTTTCCAGCCAATACAGTGAATGATGACGATATAGAAATCAGTCAAGCAACCAACAACCAACAACCAACAGCTAAGTTTCTAACTTTGCGTCAACAATCTCAAAAAACCGCTGGAGCGCCTAATATAGCTTTGGCTGATTTTATTGCGCCAAAAGACAGCGGACTGCAAGATTATATGGGTTGTTTTTGTGTAACCACTGGTTTTGGAGTAGAAGAAAAAGCCAAGGAATTTGAAAAAGACTTAGACGATTACAATTCGATTTTGGTGAAAGCCTTAGGTGACCGTTTGGCAGAAGCCTTTGCTGAATATTTGCACTTACAAGTTCGTAAGGAAATTTGGGGCTATGCCTCAGATGAGAATTTATCGAATCAAGATTTAATCGCTGAAAATTATAAAGGAATTCGTCCTGCACCAGGATATCCTGCTTGTCCAGACCATTTGGAAAAACCAACGATTTGGAAACTCTTAAATGTGGAACAAGAAATTGGAGTAACTTTGACTGAAAGTATGGCGATGTGGCCCGCTTCATCGGTCTCAGGGTATTATTTTGCCAACCCAGAAAGTAAGTATTTTGGTTTGGGTAAAATAAAACAAGATCAAGTAGAAGATTATTCGAAACGAAGAAATACAACACTGGAGCAAGCTCAAAAATGGTTGGCTCCTAATATTGCAGATTAAAAATAGTTGTTAGTTTTTGAATTCAACTGACAACCAACAACCGATACTATGAAAGTAACAGACCATATAGCAGCAGCCAAAGGAGCAACTTTATTCTCTTTTGAAATTGTACCGCCCACTAAAGGGACAAGTATTCAGGAATTATATGATAATATAGATCCGTTAATGGAATTCAAACCACCATTTATAGATGTAACGACTTCGCGTGAGGAGTATATTTACGTGAATAAAGGTAATGGTTTGTTGGAAAAAAAATTAACCAGAATGCGTCCGGGAACTTTGGGAATTTGTGCTTCTATTAAGCATAAGTACAATGTAGATACTGTACCTCACGTACTTTGTGGCGGATTTACAAAAGAAGAAACCGAATACCTTTTGGTGGACTGTCATTATCTTGGTATTGATAACGTAATGGCGTTGCGTGGCGATGCGATGAAAGACGAGCAATCGTTTATTCCAAAAGAAGGAGGGAACCATTATGCAGCTGATTTGGTAAGTCAAATTAACCAATTGAATCAAGGGAATTATTTACACGGTTTGAAAGATATCGAACATAAATCGGATTTTTGTATTGGAGTAGCGGGCTATCCAGAAAAGCATTTGGAGTCGCCATCTCTAACCTCTGATTTGAAACGATTGAAAGAAAAAGTAGATGCTGGTGCTGATTATGTAGTAACTCAAATGTTTTTTGATAATTCAAAATTCTTTGAATTTGTTGCCAAAGCGCGTGAAATAGGAATCAACGTTCCAATTATCCCAGGAATTAAACCGATTGCCGTTCACAGGCATTTACAAATTTTGCCTCAGATTTTTAGAATAGACTTACCAGAAGATTTGATTAACGCCGTAGAACAATGTAAAACAGCTGCCGATATCCGACAAGTAGGAGTGGAGTGGGCTATCCAACAATCTTTGGAATTAAAAGCTGCTGGAGTGCCGTTTTTGCATTACTATTCTATGGGCAAATCAGAAAACATCCGACAAATAGCAAGTAAAGTTTTTTAATTGAAACCTTTAGATATTTAAAGCTTCCAGCCTTCAAAAGGCTGGAAGCTTTTTTATTTAGTAACCTCTCTAAACACCGTTTCCAGATTTTTATTCTTTTGGTTAAGTTGTAGGGTTTTCAATCCATTGGAGGTAGCAAAATCAAATACTATAGGACGCATGTCTTTGTCGGTAGCAAAAGTCAATTCCCAAATAGTGCCATTGGTATTGCTGTACGAATGAATATTTTCGATAGTGGCTATTTGGGTTTCGCTCACTTTTTGGTCAAATTCCACTTCGATAATTTGGGTGGTTGACTCGCTAATGAGTTTTTCTAATTTTTTATCGGCTACAATTTTCCCTTTGTCAATGATGATTACGCGGTCGCAAATCGCCTCCACTTCTTGCATAATATGGGTAGAAAGGAAAACAGTTTTGTCTTTGCCTGCGTTTTTAATCACATTTCGAATCTCCACTAATTGATTAGGATCCAAGCCTGTAGTAGGTTCGTCCAAAATCAAGACGTCAGGATTGTGCAACAAGGCATTGGCTAAGCCCACACGTTGGCGATACCCTTTGGACAATTGCCCTATTTTTTTGTGGCTTTCACTAGCTAACCCAGTCAATTGAATTACTTCTTCAATTCGAGATTTAGCTACTTTATAGACATCGGCATTGAACGCTAAATATTCCCGAACGTACAAATCCAAATACAACGGATTGTGTTCTGGCAAATAGCCAATAGAAAGTTGGACGTCTTTGGGTTGGGAACTTACATCAAAACCATTGACTTTGGCACTGCCCTCATCGGCGGTCAAATAGGTAGTTAGAATTTTCATCAAAGTCGATTTTCCTGCTCCGTTAGGACCTAAGAAACCTACAATTTCTCCTTTATTGATAGAAAATGAAATCGTATCTAATGCTTTTTGTGTTCCGTAACTTTTAGATATATTCTGAATTGCTATTGACATCGCTTTGTATTTGGTACAAAAGTAAACAGAAAAAGCATTTATTTGTTGTTTCAACCAATTTGAATTTTTGCACTATTTCCAAATTCTTAAAAAGTAGGGCGTAAATAATCGTTTCATTAGGCAATAGTTAGAAAAAAACAGTTTTAACAAAGAATTTCGTTTTTGTTGTATAAAAGCGCTAGTTTTTTTTGGTTGAAATGAAATAAATGCTAATATTTGCACCGTAATTAAATACAAAACAAGCAGGTCATGTGTAATAACCGTTTTTATTTTAGCAATACTTATTACTTCTTTTTTAAGAAGTAAGGATTGTTATAGGGTTATTTGAAAAATAAAAAAGCAAATTAAAACAATATACAATCCTGATGAAAATCAGGATTTTTTTTTGAATTTATGGCAACAAAAATCGCAATACAAGGAATAAAAGGTTCGTTCCACCATCAAGTGGCTCAGGAGTACTTTGGAAAAGAAGTGGCTGTTGATGAATGCTTGTCATTTGAGGAGTTGGTATCGAGCGTATTATCTGGTAAATCAGACCAGGCGGTGATGGCTATCGAAAATTCGATTGCGGGGCCTATTATTCCTAATTATGCGTTGATTGACAAGAATAATTTGCACATTATTGGCGAACATTATTTGGATATTCACCAGAATTTAATGGCTTTAAAAGGTCAGACCATTCAAGATATTGAAGAGGTGCATTCGCATCCGATGGCTTTGTTACAATGTATGGAGTTTTTAAAACAGTATCCTCATATTAAAATTGTTGAAGATAAAGATACGGCCGAAACGGCTCGAAGAATTCACGAAAAACAATTGAAAGGCATTGCAGCCATTGCGAGTAAAGTCGCTGCTGAAATGTACGATTTGGAAATTTTAGCACCAGAGATTCAGACGATTAATAATAACATGACTCGTTTTGTGATTATTGATAAAGAACAATCGGTTTTGGCAACAAACGAAATTAATAGAGCGTCTATCAAATTCGAACTGGATCACAAACGCGGGAGTTTGGCAGCCGTTTTGAATGTGATGAGTGACTGCAAATTGAATTTGACCAAGATTCAGTCGTTACCCAAAATCGAAACGCCTTGGAAATATTCCTTTTTTGTGGATGTGACCTTTGATAAATACGAAGATTATGCCAAAGCAAAAGCCTTAATCGACATTATGGCTGAATATTTTAAAGTGTTGGGAGAATATAAGAATACAAAACCTTGAGGTTTAATAAAATAAGATAGATAAACAAAGATGATCACGACGGCAAAACGTTTAGACATAGTAGAAGAATATTATTTCTCTTCTAAATTGAGAGAAGTAAGACAATTGGCTGCAGAAGGGAAATCCATCATCAATATGGGAATTGGAAGCCCAGATTTGAAGCCTTCACAAGCCGTTATTGATGCAGTGGTTTTGGCAATGCAAGAAGAAAATGCACACCAATACCAAAGTTATCAAGGGGTTCCAGAATTGCGTCAAAGTATGGCTGATTTTTATCAGACGAACTTTGGAGTGGCAATGAATCCTACTACTGAAATTTTGCCTTTGATGGGATCTAAAGAGGGAATCATGCATATTTCTTTGGCTTTCTTGAATGAAGGAGACCAAGTGTTGATTCCTAATCCGGGATACCCAACTTATACTTCGGTGACGAATTTAGTAGGAGCGGTTCCTGTATATTATGATTTGAAGGAAAGTACCAATTGGGAACCTGATTTTGACGCTTTAGAGCAATTGGATTTATCCAAAGTAAAAATCATGTGGGTGGGTTATCCACACATGCCAACGGGAGCGAGAGGCAGTTTGGCTTTGTTTGAAAAATTAGTGGCTTTCGCTAAAAAACATAGCATTTTGTTAGTCAATGACAATCCGTACAGTTTTGTTTTGAACGACAAGCCAATGAGTTTATTACAAGTTGAAGGTGCCAAAGAAGTGGCGTTAGAACTGAATTCGTTGAGTAAAACCTTCAATATGGCAGGATGGCGTGTAGGAATGGTTTTAGGAAATGCCGCTTGTATTGATGCTGTATTGAAAGTAAAAAGTAATATGGATAGCGGTATGTTTTATGGTATCCAAAAAGGAGCTATTGCTGCGTTGAAAAGTGATGCTTCTTGGTTCGAATCGATGAACGCTATTTATAGAAAGCGTCGTGTTTTAACCGAACAATTGGCTGAGAAATTAGGTTGCGAAGTCTATAAAGAAGGGGTGGGTTTATTTGTTTGGGCAAAATTGCCAGCGGGAATTAGCTCTGCAGAACAGTTTATCGACCAAATTTTATACGAGAAACATATTTTCATTACGCCAGGAACTATTTTTGGAAGTAACGGAGAAGGATACATTCGATTTGCACTTTGTGTAAAAGAAGAAAAAGTACAAGAAGCAATAGATAGATTTTAATCAAATGAAAGTAGTTGTAATAGGTATAGGTTTAATAGGTGGCTCGATGGTATTGGACATCAAAGCGCTGCATCCAGAAGCGACTATTTTAGGAATTGATGCTAATGAGAATCATTTGCAACAAGCAATTGATTTAGGCGTGGTTGAAAAAGCAGGAACTACCGAAGACGTAGCCGATGCTGATTTTGTGATTGTTTCGGTTCCTGTGGATATTGCCTTGGTGGTGTTGCCGCAAGTATTGGACGCTGTTGGAGAAAATACGATTGTTTTTGAAGTAGGTTCTACCAAGTTGCCTATTTGCGAAGCAGTAGCAAATCATCCTAAACGCCGCAATTACATTGCAACACATCCCATTGCAGGAACAGAGTTTTCAGGCCCTTCGGCAGCAATAAAAGGATTGTTTCAAGGGAAGACGAATATTATTTGTGAGGTAGAAAAAACAACCTTCAAATTGCAAGAAAAAGCCTTGCAATTGTTTACCGCGATGGGAATGCGAATTCGTTATATGGACCCGCAATCGCATGATAAACATATTGCGTATGTGTCACATTTGTCTCATATTAGTTCGTTCATGTTAGGAAAGACGGTAATTGACAAAGAAACAGAAGAACAAGATATTTTTGATATGGCTGGCAGTGGATTTGAAAGTACGGTGCGTTTAGCAAAAAGTTCTCCAGCGATGTGGACACCCATTTTTAAACAGAATAAAAAACAAGTAGTAAATACTTTAGAAGAATACATTTCTAATTTGTCAAAGTTCAAAACGTTGTTAGAAAACGATGATTTTGAAGCCATTTACCACGAAATGCAAAGTGTGAATAAAATAAAAGAAATATTAAACGGAATAAACATTAAAAAGTAATTTTAGAAACGATGGAGAATAGTAAAGAAATGAGAAATTGGTTGGATGCATTCAAATTAGATCATCCACTAGTAATTGCAGGACCATGTAGTGCTGAAACTGAAGAGCAAGTATTAAAAATTGCTCACGAATTGAAAGATTCAGATGTAAGTGTTTTTAGAGCAGGAATCTGGAAACCAAGAACACGTCCAGGAGGATTTGAAGGTGTGGGTGAAATAGGATTGAAATGGTTGAAAAAAGCCAAAGAAGAAACAGGTTTGTTAATGGGTACTGAAGTAGCTACGGCAGCACACTGTAAATTAGCTTTAGAATATGATATTGATGTTTTATGGGTGGGAGCGCGTACAACTGCGAATCCATTTGCGGTTCAAGAAATTGCAGATACTTTAAAAGGAACCGATAAAATCGTTTTGATTAAAAATCCAGTAAATCCAGATATGGCTTTATGGTTAGGTGGTGTAGAGCGTTTGTATGCTGCTGGTATTAGAAAATTAGGAGTAATTCATAGAGGTTTCTCTACGTACCAAAAAACAAAATACAGAAACATTCCAGAATGGCAAATTGCTATCGAATTGCAAAACAAATTTCCTGATTTGCCTTTGATCATTGACCCATCACACATCACAGGAAACCGTGATATGATTTTGGAAGTGACTCAAGAAGCGTTGGATTTGAACTATGATGGTATGATTATCGAAACGCATATTGATCCAGACAATGCTTGGAGTGATGCTGCTCAGCAAGTAACACCCGATGCTTTGAAACAAATTTTTAAAGATCTGAAAATCAGAAAACAAAGTGGAGATACGGCTGATTTTGAAAATAAAATGACAAAATTAAGAGCCAATATCGATGTATTAGATGCTAACTTGATTGAATTACTTGGAAAACGTATGCAAGTAGCCTCTGAAATTGGTCAAGTGAAAAAAGATGCCAACGTAGCGGTTTTACAAAACAGTCGTTGGAATGAAATTCAAGCAAAAATGGTTGCTGAAGGTGCTAAAAAAGGATTGTCAGAAGAATTTATCATTAAATTGTTCAAAGGAATTCACCAGGAAAGTATCGAACAACAAGAAAAAATATTGAATTCTTAATTCGTATTTTTCAATTTATATAATCCTCACAGTTCAATGAATTGTGAGGATTTTTTATTTCGAGTCGTTGCAAAAACTTTGCAGTTCGAACTTGAAACTTGAAACAAAATTTTACCTTTGTCACATGACAGGAATCGTTTATAAATCTACAGGGAGTTGGTATACCGTAAAATCTGAAACAGGTGATTTTATGGAATGTCGAATGAAAGGTAAGTTCAGAATGAAGGGGATTAAAAGTACCAATCCAATTGCGGTGGGTGATGTAGTGGATTTTGACCTGGACGAAAGTTCAGATACTGTGACGGGAACCATTCATAATATCCACGATAGGAAAAATTATATCGTTCGAAAATCAGTGAATTTATCCAAGCAAATTCATATTATTGCGTCCAATATTGATCAAGTTTTTTTATTGATTACGATTGATAATCCGCCTACAACCACCAGTTTTATAGACCGATTTTTAGTTACCGCCGAAGCCTACGGTATTGAAACAATTTTAGTTTTTAACAAAATTGACACCTTAAATGATGCCTCTTTAGACGAGCAATTGTATATGCAACATGTCTATCAAGAAATTGGCTATCGTTGTTTGCGCGTATCTTCAACCGAAGGAAAAGGAGTGGAAGAATTAAAACAATTGATGTTGGGAAAAGTCAGTATGTTTTCGGGACACTCGGGAGTAGGCAAATCTACTTTGGTCAATGCTTTAGAACCTTCTTTGCATTTGAAAACAAAAAACATTTCGGAACAAAGCAAACAAGGACAACACACCACCACTTTTGCCGAAATGTACGACTTGAGTTTTGGTGCCAAAATTATTGACACACCGGGTATCAAAGGATTTGGTATTGTGGATATGGAAAAAGAAGAAATTGGCGGGTACTTCCCAGAATTTTTCAAATTACAAGACCAATGCAAATTCAATAATTGTTTGCACAAAGAAGAGCCCCATTGTGCCATAAAAGCGGCTTTGGAAAAAGATGAAATCGCTTGGTCGCGTTACAATAGTTATTTGAAAATTTTAGAAGGTGATGAAGAGCATTACCGCACCGATGTGTACAATGAAGACCGAATTGCCAGCGATAAAACACGAGACTAATGAGAGTAGTGTTACAAAGAGTTTCATCGGCTTCAGTCACCGTTTCTGAAAAAATAGTGGGAGAAATCCAAAAAGGATTATTAGTCTTAGTAGGCATTGAGGACGCCGATACCCAAGAAGATATTGATTGGTTGGTTACCAAAATTACGCAACTTCGTATTTTTGGTGATGCCAATGATATAATGAATTTGTCGGTAGAAGAGGTGAATGGCGATGTCCTTGTGGTGAGCCAGTTTACGCTTCATGCAGCCACTAAAAAAGGCAACCGACCTTCCTATATTAAAGCGGCTAGACCCGAAGTGGCGATTCCGATTTATGAAAAATTTGTAACTACTTTAGAGCATAAATTAGGTAAGAAAGTGCCAACGGGTATTTTTGGTGCCGATATGAAAGTAGCCTTGCTGAATGATGGGCCTGTAACTATAGTTATTGATAGTAAAAATAAAGAATAAATTTTTTTAGTCGAAAAATTCTTATATTTTTGATAAAAAGAATTTTTATGGCTACAAAACTTTTTTCTTTTGTCTTCTTCATTTTTTCCACTTTAGTCTTTTCTCAAAAGATTGATTATACGATTCAAAGCATTCCTGATAGTCTGAAACAGAATGCAAATGCAGTTATTCGATTCAATCAAATAGATATTCTTATATCTTCTCAAGAAAACATGAAAATTTCTACCAAAAGGGTAGTTTCTGTTTATAATGAAAAAGGAATGACGGCCATTGATGCTATTGAAGGTTATGACAAAAGAACCAAAGTAACTTCAATTGAAGCAACAGTCTTTGATGAGAATGGAAAAGAAATCAAACGAATTAAACGTAAGGATTTTCGAGATCAATGTGTTATTGATGGATCAACCTTGTTTTCGGATAGTAGAATACTATTCTTGAATTATACGCCTACCCAATACCCTTTTACGATTGTTTATACTAGTGAAGTTGAGACTTCAAATACCGCTTTTATTCCTAGTTGGTACCCGTTATCAGATTACAATGTGTCACTTGAAAAAAATATATTGAATGTTAGCTGCCCAGTAGATTTAGGATTTAAAAAGAAAGAAATTAATTTCTCAAAATTTAAAGTAAGTAAACTTGTAGATACATCAGAGCATTTGAATTATGAGCTGGTTGGAGTACTGGCGCAAAAATCAGAGGATTATAGTGTTTCAAATTTAATTTTTCCAAAGTTGATGATGGGACTTGAAAAATTTAATTTGGAAGGAGTTAATGGCTATGCTAAAGATTGGAAAGAATTTGGCAAATGGTATTCAGAAAAGATATTAGCAGGAACTACCGAATTACCCGAAGAAACTAAGGCAAAGATAAAAGCGCTTGTTGGAGAAGAAAAAGATGTAGTGAAAAAAGCGAAAATCGTATATCAATATGTTCAGTCTAAATCAAGGTATGTGAGTATCCAGGTTGGAATCGGAGGATGGAAACCGATGTTGGCTAGTGATGTAGATCGAGTAGGTTATGGTGATTGTAAAGCATTAACAAATTATACAAAAGCGTTATTAGACGTGGTTGGTGTTCCTTCGTATAACACCCTTTTGTATGGTGACAATACAAAAACAAACATAGAATCAGATTTTGTTGCCATGCAGGGGAATCACATGATTTTATGTATTCCAAACGATAACAATACTGTTTTTTTAGAATGTACAAGTCAAGATAGTCCTTTTGGTTATCAAGGGACTTTTACGGATGATAGAGATGTACTAGTAGTAAAATCAGATGGAGGCGAAATTGTTCGAACAAAAATATATGAAGACAAGGATAATACTCAAATTAGCAACGGTTCTTATACCATTTCACCAACGGGTGATTTTTTAGGTAAAATAAATATCCAATCTTCAGGAACCCAATTCAATAAGAAATCGTTAATTCCAAATGCTTTGCCCCACCAAAAAGAGAGTCATTACAAAGAATACTGGGATAATATTAATAATTTGAAGTTAGAGAAGATGAACTTTGTCAATGACAAAGAGAAGATTAAATTTACTGAAGAATTAGATCTTTCTGCCGCAAATTACGGGGTTATAACCAATGGCAAGATGTTATTTGTTATTAATGCTTATAATCATACCTCAGGACATGTAAAAAGAATTCGAAATCGTAAGACTCCTTTTGAAATTCAAAGAGGCTATATAGACACAGATGAAATCGCAATTGAATTGCCAACTCATTTCGCTATTGAATTTCTACCAACTAATTTTGAACTAAACACGAAGTTTGGTGAATATAAAACAGAAATTGTAAAAAAGAGCAATTCGAGTTTGATTTATAAGCGAACTATGTTTCTTAAAAAAGGCCTGTATTCGAACAAAGAATACGATGATTTTAGGCTATTTATGGAACAAGTAGAAAAAAATGACAATGCAAAAATAATACTAACCCCAAATAACTAATCGTATGAAATGTACTAAGTTTTTCCTACTATTTATTTTTTTCGTTTATAGTACAAAAAGTATAGCTCAAAATTTTGAGCTAGGTAAAGTAACCATTGCAGAACTTCAAGAAAAAAGGCACTCTAAAGACAGTACAGCCACTGCGGCTGTTTTGTTTAAAAAGGGAGAAGTATATTTTGAAGATTTAACAACAATAACTCGTGTTAGAATTAAAATTAAGATTTACAAGAAAGAAGGATTTGAATGGGCAAACGAGGAAATTTCACATTATTTAAATGGAGAAAGTGTATCATTTTCGAATGCAGTAACTTATAATTTAGTTGACGGTAAAATTGAAAAGATAAAGTTGAAAAAAGAAGGTGAATTTGAACAAAAAATAAATAAATATTTTGGCCAAAAAAAAATTACAATGCCTGGTGTGAGAGAAGGGTCAATTATAGAATATGAATATACTATTAGATCTGGTAATTTTGGTTCGTTAAGAGATTGGTATTTTCAGTCATCTATTCCTGTAAATTATTCAGAGTTTAAGGTTAAGATACCCTATTTTTTGACGTTTAACAAACGAACAAAGGGTTTTCTATATCCTAAAATGTCATCAGAGCCAACTTATAATAGGGAAACATCAGAAGTGTATAAGTTAGAGAATATTCCGTCAATGAAGGAAGAGTCTCTGGTGAATAATATTAATAACTATAGAGCGAGTGTTTCTTATGAATTAGCATTAGTTAATTTACCTGGGTATGTTTATAAATCATTTTCAACAGATTGGAACGCAGTCACAAAAACCATTTATGAAGATTCTGATTTTGGTACAGAACTGAATAAGACGTCTTATTTTGAAGATGATTTAAATCCGTTAATTAAAGGATTAGCGACTAATGAAGAGAAGATTGTAGTGATTTTTAATTATGTTAAATCAACGGTAAAATGGAATAAATATACCGGGTATTCTTGTAACGAGGGTGTGAAAAAAGCCTATAAAGATAAAACTGGAAACGTGGCAGAAATAAATTTAATGCTTACTGCGATGTTGCGTTTTGCGGGCTTGAATGCTAATCCTGTTTTGATAAGTACTCGCGATAATGGTATTGCATTGTTTCCAAGTAGAACGGCTTTTAATCATGTGATTGCGGCTGTTGAAATACCAGAAGGAAATTTGTTGCTTGATGCAACAGAAAAGTATGCGGGATATAATGTCTTGCCGTTTAAAGACCTAAACTGGATAGGACGCTTGATAAGAAAAGATGGTACATCTGAAGAAGTTGATTTAATGCCCAAAAAAATATCCAATGATGTAATAACAATGAATTATTCAATTGATCCGAAGGGTCTGATTTCGGGTAAATTGAGAAGGCAGTTGACTGACTATAATGCATTAGCATTTAGAAATAAAGTAGAAGATGTAAAAGAAGATACTTATCTTGAAAAATTAGAAAATGAAAATGATAAAATTGAAATCAAGGAGTATTCACGAACTAATGAAAAAGAGTTAAAATTACCAGTTACCGAAACTTTTTCTTTTACCGGTTCTAACTTAACTGAAATAATAGGAGATAAAATGTATATTAATCCGATGCTGTTTTATACCCGTCGTGAAAATCCTTTTAAACAAGAAATTAGAGAGTATCCAATAGATTATGGCTATTCGTTTTTAGATAAATATGTAGTTAATATCCAAATACCAGAAGGATATCAAATAGAGACAATGCCTGCTTCAGGAATATTTTCTATGCAAGATGATTTAGGAACTTTTAAGTTCATGACAAGCTCTTCAGGAAACACAATTAATGTAATTGTAATGCATCAGATAAATACTCCAATTATATCATCTGAATATTATGAGATGTTAAAGGAATATTATAAAACAATGATTGACAAACAAAATGAGAAAATTGTATTAGTAAAAATATAAAATATGGATTTAAAAAACGCACAACTAGACGTAGATACGTGGATTAAAGAACACGGGGTTCGCTACTTCAACGAGTTGACCAATATGGCGCAATTGACAGAAGAAGTGGGCGAAGTAGCTCGTATTATCGCACGTCGTTATGGAGAACAGTCTGAGAAAGAATCCGATAAAAACAAAGATCTTGGCGAGGAACTAGCTGATGTGGTTTTTGTAGTCTTGTGTTTGGCCAATCAAACGGGTATTGACTTGCAAGCTGCTTTTGATAAAAAAATGGATTTAAAATCCGTTCGTGATAAAGATCGCCATAAAAATAACGAGAAATTGAAATAATGTGATTCGCTGTTCTAAAACTTGGGTAGCTCCTTTTTTTAAAATAAATTTGCGCCCAATTACATACCAACACACAACAGAATGAAATTACTGCTACAATCTGCACTATCTGAAATCAATTCCGCCATCAAAATTACCGGATCGAAGAGCGAAACCAATCGTTTGTTATTGCTAAAAGCATTGTTCCCTAACATTACTTTAGCCAATACTTCCAATTCGGATGATAGCGAAGTAATGCAAAAAGCATTGACTGGTACTGATACAATTGTAGACATTCACCATGCAGGAACAGCCATGCGTTTTCTTACGGCTTATTTTGCTGTAAATGCAGGTCGTGAAGTGGTGTTGACTGGTTCTAGCCGAATGCAAGAGCGTCCTATCAAAATTTTGGTAGAAGCATTAGAGCAATTAGGCGCTGTGATTACGTATGAAAAAGAAGTAGGTTATCCACCTATCCGAATCAAAGGACAAAAAATAACGGCTTCCAAGGTAACATTAGCGGCTAATGTAAGCAGTCAATACATTTCAGCTTTATTATTAGTGGCTTCCAAATTAGAAAATGGCTTAGAGTTGACATTGGAAGGAGAAATTACTTCTATTCCGTATATCAAAATGACTTTGGCTTTGCTTAATGATTTGAATATTCAGACTAGTTTTGAAGGAAACGTCATTACTGTTGCTCCAAAACCGGCAGTGGAAACTAAAGAAATGATTGTAGAATCGGATTGGAGTTCGGCTTCGTATTATTTTAGTATTGCTGCTTTGGCAGATGCCGCTTCCATCATCATTTCAAGTTATAAAGAAAACAGTTTGCAAGGCGATTCGGCTTTGGTCAATTTATACAAAGCCATGGGAGTGGAGTCTAGTTTTAACGGAAACCAATTGATTTTGACCAAACAGGCTAATTTCAATTACCAAGATGTTACTTTCGATTTGAATAACACACCTGATATTGCACAAACTATAGTAGTTACTTGTTTAGGTTTGGGAATAGGTTGTCACTTGACGGGTTTACACACCCTTAAAATTAAAGAAACCGATCGTTTAGAAGCCCTTCGAATTGAATTGACCAAGCTAGGAGCTAACATTTCGGTAACCAATGATAGTTTGACTTTGGTAGCCACTAAAGAAATTAATCCCAATTGTACTATTGCCACTTACAACGACCACCGAATGGCAATGGCATTTGCACCTTTGGCTTTCCGAGTGCCTATTTATATTGAAAATGCCGAAGTAGTCTCTAAATCGTATCCTGATTTTTGGGAAGACCTAAAAAGAATCGGCTTTGCGATAGAAGAAATAGCTTAATTTTTAGTCTTGAATAGTCGGAATCCCTTTCTGGGATTGGGTTGGTGAAAATAAACACCAAAACACTTGACAACGCCTCTTTCACAGTCGTATATTTGCATTCTGATTTTTAAAGGATTGTAAAACTTATAACCCTTTAAATTTTTAAACACATAAACTTTATTCAATGAAATTATCACATTTTCAATTCAATTTACCAAAAGAACTTTTAGCTGAGTTTCCTGCAGAGAATAGAGACGAGTCTCGTTTAATGGTTATTGACCGTAAAAAACAAACGATAGAGCACAAAATGTTCAAAGATGTTATCGATTATTTTGATGACGGAGATGTAATGATTTTGAATAATACCAAAGTTTTTCCAGCACGTTTGTACGGAAACAAAGAAAAAACAGGAGCCAGAATTGAAGTGTTTTTGTTGCGCGAATTGAATGCCGAACAACGTCTTTGGGACGTATTGGTTGATCCAGCTCGTAAAATCAGAATCGGGAACAAATTGTATTTTGGAGACGACGATTCGTTAGTAGCTGAGGTAATTGACAACACGACTTCTCGTGGAAGAACATTGCGTTTTCTTTACGATGGGTCGTACGAGGAATTCAGAAACAAATTGACCGAATTGGGCGAAACCCCAATCCCAAAATACATCTCACGTGACGTAACTCCAGAAGATGCGGAACGTTACCAAACTATTTATGCTAAAGAAGAAGGAGCAGTTGCGGCACCTACTGCAGGATTGCACTTTTCTAAGCATTTGTTGAAAAAATTAGAAATCAAAGGAATTGACTTTGCCGAGGTGACTCTTCACGTTGGTTTAGGAACTTTCAATCCAGTGGAGGTAGAAGATTTATCGAAACACAAAATGGATTCTGAAGAGTTGAAAATCAGTCAGGAAGCCTGTGATATTGTAAACAATGCGAAGGTGAATAAGAAACGTATTTGTGCCGTAGGAACTACTTCTATGCGTGCTATCGAGAGTTCAGTTTCTTCTCAAAAAACATTGAATCCTTTTGACGGTTGGACTAATAAATTCATTTTTCCACCTCACGATTTCAGTATTGCGGATTGTATGATTACGAATTTTCACACACCAAAATCGACTTTATTAATGATGATTTCTGCTTTCTGTGGTCACGATTTAATGAAACGTGCTTATGAAGAAGCTATCAAAGAAGAATACAAATTCTATTCGTATGGAGATGCTATGTTAATTATCTAACAGAATCACTACTTTAAAATTACAACATTAATCGAAGGGTTTTACTAAATATTCCTTTTACAAAAAAAAGAGTATTGAAAGAAAACCATTAAGAAATTAAGTTTCATTAAGCCTTAATTAGCTTAATTTCTTAATGGTTCAAAATTTTTGAAGTTAATGGTTTTTTTAAAATCACTAAAATGGTGGTAAATCCCAATTAAAATACAAAATCTCGTCAGTCTTGGCGAGATTTTTTTGTTTTGGCGTGACCCTTTCCCTTTCTGTTGCCAAGGCTTGGGTCGGGCTATACACTTCAAGTCCTCGCGCTGTTCCGCTCCCGCTTCACATTGCTCTGGGCTTTCCGTTGTTATCCCTCACGCAGTCAAAAGAGGAGAGTGTGTTAATTAGCACTTCTATATTCATTAGGAGTAAATCCCACTCTTTGTTTGAAAAGTCTAGAAAAGTGTTGCGGATATTTGAACCCTAATTCATAAGCAATTTCATTTACGGTTTTGGTATTGCCTAAAATATGGTCTTTAGCCACATCAATTATTTTGTTTTGGATGTATTCTTGCGCAGATTTTCCAGTTTCTTTTTTAATTAAATCACCAAAATAGTTGGCTGATAAATGAAGCTCATCAGCACAATAGGCCACAGATGGCAAGCCAATTTTGTTAGGTTTATCTGAAGTGAAATAACGATTCAGCACCTCTTCAAATTTTTCTAAAACACCTTTGTTTGCGTTTTCTCGTGTTATAAATTGTCTGTCATAAAAGCGATTACAGTAGTTGAGAAACAATTCGATATTGGAAGCAATCAATTTCTTACTGTGTTTGTCTACTCCAATTTCCAACTCTAATTTTATTTTTGAAAAACTATCCAAAACGATCTGTCGCTCTCGTTCGGATAGATGTAAGGCTTCATTAGCTTTATAACTAAAGAAATTATACTCATTAAGACTTTTAAAAAGCGATGTTCCGTGTACCAAATCAGGATGAAAGACTAAGGCATATCCCTTTGGTTGGTATACTTCACCTGTAGTTTCTACTTCCATTATTTGTCCAGGTGCAGTAAAAACTAATGTACCTTCTTGATAATCGTAATAATTGCATCCGTAGCGTATATCACCACATTTTATATCTTTTAAAAAAATACAATAAAATCCGTAATAAATTTTAACACGCTTTTGCCCATTCCATGATCTTTCGTGTGCTTTTGAAAAATCAATCACGCTAATTAAAGGGTGTAGAGTCTCTGTATTATTGAATTCATTATACTGACTAATAGTTTCAAATGTAACTGTATTTTCCATAGTTGCTGTTCTTTGATGAGACAAATTTAGGTATTTAGTTGTAGCAATCATCAGGTAATAAGTGCAATAAGTAATATTGGTAGTACAATCCGTAATCAATATACTAGTGCCTTCATATTCAAGTTGCAAATTTGTATCATAGAAAAACGGTTTTGTTTTTTTATTAAAACAATTTCAAAATAATACAAATATGCAATACAGTACATTAAATAACGGAGTTAAAATACCACTACTAGGTTTTGGTGTTTTTCAAATTATGGATGCTAAAGAATGTGAAACGGCAGTAATAAATGCCATTGAAGTTGGCTACCGTTTAATAGATACTGCCGCTTCGTATATGAATGAAGCTGCCGTAGGTAATGCTATTAAAAAAAGTGGCATTGATAGAAAAGAGTTGTTTGTCACTACCAAGTTATGGATTCAAGACCATGGGTATGAAAACACTAAAAAAGCGTTTCAAAAATCTTTGGATCTATTACAACTAGACTATTTGGATTTATACCTCATTCATCAGCCATATGGGGATATTTTTGGTTCTTGGAAGGCGATGTGCGAATTGTATGAAGCAGGAAAAATAAGAGCTATTGGAGTGTCTAATTTTCATCCAGACAGGGTGATGGATTTGATTGTTAATAGTGGTTTTACCCCAGCAGTAAACCAAGTGGAAACACATCCTTTTGATCAACAAATAGACAATCAGCTATTCTTACAAGAAAATAACGTTCAAATTGAGTCTTGGGGCCCTTTTGCCGAAGGAAGAAACGATATGTTTCAAAATGAATTATTGGTAGCATTAGGTGAAAAACACAACAAGAGTGTCGCTCAAATTATTTTGAGATGGTTGACACAACGTGGTATTGTTGTTATTCCTAAATCAGTCCGAAAAGAAAGAATGGGGGAGAATTTCGACATTTTTGACTTTGATTTATCTGCAGAGGATATGGAACAAATCAAAACACTAGATACCAATCAGAGTTTGTTTTTTGACCACAGAGATCCTAATATGGTAAAATGGTTGAGTGAAAGAAAATTGAATTAAGTTACAACTAATCAAACTATATCCATTATGAATCGTAGGGACTTATTAAAAACAGCAGGTTTAGCATTCGCCGGGAGTGCATTGTTACCATTTGAAGGTATAGCTAAAACAGAAAATGTAAAAGGATTTTCACTATCGGGTAACAAACGTAAATTAGGTGCTTCACTTGAAGTGTCGAGTATTGGTCTTGGGGTGCAAAATATGAGTAGAACCTATCAAACCACAATCCCTTCTCGAACAGAAATGCACAATATCATTCGAACTGCGTTCGATAAAGGAGTCACCTTGTTTGATGCTGCCGAGGCTTATGGGCCTTTTGAAGTAGAGCGTATTTTGGGAGAAGCAATAGCTCCTTTTAGAGATAAAATAGTTATTGAAACGAAGTTTGGTTGGAATATTGATCAAGAAACAGGAAGCAGACTACCAGGATTAAACAGTAAGCCGGATCATATCAAAATTGTAGTAGAAGGAATGTTGAAAAGACTTCGTACAGACAGAATTGATTTACTGTATCAACATCGTGTAGATCCACAAGTACCAATTGAAGATGTAGTTGGGACTATTCAGGATTTGATAAAGGAAGGTAAAGTGTTGCATTACGGGCTTTCTGAACCAGGAGTGCAAACCGTAAGACGCGCACATAAAATTCATCCTATTGCTGCCATTCAAAATGAGTATTCCCTTTTATGGCGTGGTCCAGAAAAAGAGATTATTCCGCTTTGTCAAGAATTAGGGATTGGTTTTGTACCTTGGAGTCCTCTTGGAGTTGGATTTCTAACAGGAGCCATTGATGCTGATACTCGATTTGCACAAGGAGATTTTAGAGGTCTTGAAACCCGTTTTTCGCCTGAGAATATAACTCGCAATATGGCAGTGGTAGTATTGTTGAAAAAGTGGAGCAAGCAAAAAGAAGCTAGTCCAGCACAAATTTCATTAGCTTGGTTATTGGCACAAAAACCATGGATAGTTCCAATTCCGGGTACGACCCAAATGTCACACCTGATTGAAAATATTGGCGCTGAAGAAGTAAAGTTTACCGCAGCCGAATTAAAAGAATTTAACAGTCAATTGAATGTAATTCAAATTCAGGGCGAGAGATTGCCTTCTTTTGTTCAGGCTTTTTCGGATGTAGAAGCACCATTAAAAAAATAATAAATTTAAAATGACGTAGTATGAAATCATTAATTACCGTTTTATGCATTGCTTTTAGTATGCAGTATTCTTTTGCACAAGATGTAAAAACTCCACCAGTTGAAAAGAAATATTCTGAAACAGAACAGCAGATTATTACACTTTCAAAAAACAAATGGCAGTGGATGGCCGATAAAAATGTCGAAAAATTGGCACCACTTTTTGATGACAAATCTAAATTTGTCCACATGAGCGGGACATGGAAAAAAGACCAAGAGCTTGATATTATTAAAACGGGTAGCATTTGGTACAAAGAGGCAAAAGTACATGATGTAGCCATAGAGCTTTTTGGAAAAACAGCCATTGTTTGGAATAGAATTACACTTAATGCGATTGTTCGTGGTAGTGAAGTTGTTACTGAATTTACTGTAACAGAAGTCTATCAAAAACAAGGTAAGGATTGGAAACTATTAGCTTTAACATTTAGTAGTGTTCGAGATACGCATCAACTTCAAAAATAATATAAACGCAAACCAATAACTTTTACTTATATGAAAACATCAATCTTTAGAGTACTATTTTTAGTTTTATTCACAACAACTGCTTTTGCACAAACAACTGTTGAACAGGAAGTAATCCAACTTTCAAAAAACAAATGGCAGTGGATGGCCGATAAAAATGTAGATAAATTAACTCCTTTATTTGACGATAAATCCGTTTTTGTTCACATGGGTGGAAGTTGGGGCAAAAAACAAGAACTTGACATTATAAAAAGTGGCGGAATTCATTATAAAAAAGCAGATATTCACGAAGTATCTGTAAATATCATTGGCAATACAGCCATACTTTTAAACAAAATTACGTTATTAGCAGTCGTGGGCGGAAATGAAGTTACTAACCCATTTATTGTAACCGAAGTGTATGTAATAGAAAATGGAGCTTGGAAACTAGGCTCATTGTCGTTTACTAAGCTACTCACACCTGAACATTAAAACATTTAAAATGAAAAGAAATTCGATGCAATTGTGTAGTGTGTTTTGTTTACTATTGACGATGCATTTGTCAATCTATGCACAAAAACACACAAAACAGAAACCGTTAGTAATTCAAGAACAAGGAAGTTTTGCCGTGGGAGGTACCGTTATTACAAACCCAGGAACATTCGATCCTTATAAACCCACTCCAGAAGGTCAAACGTTTCATGGAGATCATGCGTATGTGTTTTATCAAGTGCCTGTAAAGGCTCGTAAATATCCATTAGTGATGTGGCATGGAATCGGCCAATTTTCTAAAACATGGGAAACTACACCCGATGGTAGAGAAGGGTATCAAAACATTTTTTTGCGTAGAAATTTTTCAGTGTATTTGATAGACCAGCCAAGGCGTGGTAATGCAGGAAGAAGTACTGTTTCGGCTACGATTAATCCAATTCCAGATGAACAACAAATGTTTGATGTTTTTCGTGGAGGGATTTGGCCCAATTATTTTGAAGGAGTACAGCTTGCAAGAGATAGTGCAACATTGAATCAGTATTTTCGTTCTATGACACCGAGTATTGGAACTATCGATATTGATGTGAATACAGATGCGGTTGCTGCACTTTTTACTCAAATAGGTCCAGGAATACTAGTAACACATTCACATTCTGGCGGTATGGGATGGAAAACAGTGGTAAAAAGTCCAAAGATTAAAGCTGTCGTTTCGTATGAGCCAGGCAGTGGTTTTTTATTTCCTGAAGGGGAAGTGCCAGCTCCTATAGCGAGTTCTGCTGGACCTTTGGAAGCAATAGGAATTCCAATGAAGGATTTCATGTCGCTTACTAAAATTCCAATAGTAATTTACTATGGGGATAATATTCCTGAAAAACCATCTCCAAATCCAGGTGCTGACGGATGGAGAGCACGTTTAGCAATGGCAAAATTATGGCGAGATACAGTAAATAAATATGGAGGAGATGTTACAGTAATACATCTTCCAGAAGTAGGACTTAAGGGAAATACGCATTTTCCGTTTTCTGACTTGAATAATCTTCAAGTGGCTGATTTGATGAGTAAATGGTTAAAAGATAAAGGTTTAGATTAATAATGGAATCAGTATGAGGCAGTACAGAATAATCGGTTCGCTACTATTTTTGTGGAGTATTTCAATGTTTACTAATTCAGTCCAAGCACAGCAAATGATATCAAATGGAAAAGGTTTAAGTCAACAAGAGAAAAGTATCATTAGTATTTCGGCACTAACCGCTAAAGGAGATTTAGAGAATTTAAAATCGGCTTTAAAAGAGGGCTTAGAAGCAGGACTTACAGTCAACGAAATTAAGGAAATCCTAGTTCATACCTATGCCTATTGTGGTTTTCCAAGAAGCATTAGAGGTTTGCAAACTTTTATGGAAGTCATAAACGAACGAAAAGCTAGCGGTATTACTGATAAAATAGGTAAAGAAGCTTCTCTAATCAAAGCCGACGACAATAAATATGAAAGAGGTAAGAAGGTTTTGGAAGAACTAACTAAAACACCTTCGCCTGAAAAGTTGGTTGGGTATGCTGCATTTGCTCCAGTAATAGATGCTTTTCTAAAAGAACATTTATTTGCTGATATTTTTGAAAGAGATATTTTGACCTATGCTCAGAGGGAATGGGTAACCTTATCTGTTATCAGTGCCATTGGAGATGCTGAACCCATGTTGAAAGGACATGTGTCAATTGCCTTTAATGTAGGAGCGACACCTGAACAGTTGAATGAATTTATTACGATAATTCAACCTATTGTAGGCGAAAATAAAGCGAAATCCGCTTCAGTAGTAGTAGCCGAAATGCTGAAAAGTGAATAGATTTAATATTTAATAGAATATAAAAAATGAAGAAAGCAATAGTATTAATTGCATTAGTAATGCAAATAATAGGAATTAATATGTCAAACGCTCAAAGTGTTCAAAAGGAACAAATAAAAAATCCATTCACATTGGTCTATGAGGGAGCAATTACTGAAAATATAAAAGGACACGTCAATATTCATCCTGTTTCGTATAAAATTAAAGACATTTCGATAGTCGCTAATGTTTACACTCCAGCCAATTTTGATCCTTCAAAAAAATATGCGACTTTAGTTATTGCGCATCCTAATGGTGGTGTAAAAGAACAGGTAGCAGGATTGTATGCACAACGATTAGCCGAGCAAGGTTACATTACCATTACAGCAGATGCGGCTTACCAAGGAGGTAGTGGCGGAACACCTAGAAATATCGATAAACCTGCCAATCGAATCGAAGACATACACGCAATGTGTGACTTTATTAGCCAATATCAAGGAGTGGATACTTCAAAATTAGGGTTGTTAGGTATTTGTGGCGGTGGTGGATACGCTTTAACAGCGGCACAATCAGACAAGCGTTTTAAAGCAATTGCCACAGTGAGTATGTTCAATTCAGGCATAGTAAGACGCAATGGTTTTATGAATTCTCAAGTGGCTACTATTCAAGAACGATTACAACAAGCCTCTGATGCTCGAGCTTTAGAAGCTGCAGGAAAAGAAATTCGCTATACAGCCAATGTAGTTATTACAGATGAAATGGCAGATAAAATGCCGTTTGATTTGTATCGCGAAGGGCATTATTATTATAATAGAACACATGCTCATCCCAACTCTACTTTCAAATATACCATGAGTAGTTTAATGGATTTAATGACCTTTGATGCTAGTAATAATATGGATTTGATTAATCAACCTTTATTAATGATTGCAGGAAGTAAAGCGGACTCTTTTTATATGACAGAAGACGCATTTAACAAAGCTACTAATGCTAAAAACAAGGAATTATTTCAAATTAATGGAGCAACACATATTCAAACCTATTGGAAACCTGAATATGTAGCTCAAGCAGTGAATAAATTGCAGCATTTTTATCAAATTAATCTTTAAAAAAGAGATGAAAAATAGGAACAAAATAGTTGTTTTATTCCTCGTTGGGCTATTGGCTATTTCGTGTAAAATACAAAGTAATTCTTCCAAAAGGGTAGTTATGAAATCAAAATCAGAGGCGATCTTTCCCAAAGGAGATAAAATTACGAATGCCAATTTTATAGGAACAGTTCATTTGCAAATGCTCGTTGCTTCGGATAGTATTAATCCAACGGCTATAGGTAATGTGACTTTTGAACCCGGCGCAAGAACAAAATGGCATTATCATCCTGCGGGACAAATAGTAATGGCAACAGACGGTGTTGGCTATTATCAAGAAAAAGGGCAACCCAAAAAAATACTTCAAAAAGGAGATGTAATTAAATGTCCGCCAAACGTTCCTCATTGGCATGGAGCAAGTCCAGACAGTCATTTTGTACAAGTGGCAGTTACTAACAACAATAAAGGAGTTACAGTTTGGTTAGAAGCCGTAACAGAAGAAGAGTATAATCAGTAATTTTTTAGGTTTTTAAAAAATAGTGGTGCAATCAGTGGTATAAATACTTTGTGCCAATTCGTACCATTCGTGTTCAAATTCCATATTAGTTTGCTACTTTTACTTCATAAAATTAGTAGGAATGACATTTGAAAACAACCTTGCTTTTGCACAACAACTCGATGCGCAGGACCAATTAAGTCACTATCAAAATGAATTTTCTTTTCCTCAAGTCAACGGAAAGAAAGTGATTTACTTTACAGGAAACTCTTTGGGACTCCAGCCCAAAAGAGCCAAAACCTATGTAGATGAGGTAATGAACGATTGGGCCACATTAGCGGTTGAAGGTCATTTTTATGCCGAAAAACCTTGGTGGGATTACCACGAACGTTTTGCTCATCCGTTGAGTAAATTGGTTGGGGCTTTGCCAACAGAAGTTACCGTAATGAATACGTTGACGGTCAATCTCCATTTGATGATGGTTTCATTTTATCGACCAACTCCCCAACGCTATAAAATTATTTGCGAAGAAAAAGCGTTTCCTTCGGATCAATACCTATTTCAAAGTCAAGTTCGTTTTCATGGATATGAACCCGAAGATGCTATTGTAGAAGTGAAGCGTCGTGAAGGCGAACATAACATTCGTTTAGAAGATGTTGTGGCAAAAATTAATGAAGTGGGAGAGGAGTTAGCTTTGGTCTTAATTGGTGGAGTCAATTATTATACCGGACAGGTTTTTGATATGAAAACCATTACTGAAGCAGGGCATAATGTAGGAGCTTATGTTGGTTGGGATTTGGCGCATGCCGCTGGCAATATCGAATTACAATTACACGATTGGCAGGTAGATTTTGCCGCTTGGTGTAGTTATAAATATATGAATTCAGGGCCTGGAAATGCTTCGGGCTGTTTTATTCACGAGAAACACCACACTAATTCGGAACTGCCACGTTTTGCAGGTTGGTGGGGACATAATAAAGAGCGCCGTTTTAAAATGGAACCTCATTTTGACCCTATTCAAGGGGCTGATGGTTGGCAAATCAGTAATTTACCTGTTTTGTCTTTAGCACCTTATTTGGCTTCGGTGGAACTCTTTGCCGAAATAGGAATGGCCGCCTTAGTAGCAAAAAGGAATACAATAACCGCCTACTTAGAATTTGTTTTACACGAAATAGACAGAGAGGTTAAAGGTAATTTTGAAATCATTACCCCTTCCAATCCAAAGGAAAGAGGGTGTCAACTTTCGGTTTTTCTTCATGGAGAAGGCAGAGGTTTGTTTGATTATCTAATGAAAAACGGAGTGATAATCGATTGGCGCGAACCCAATGTGATTCGTCTCGCCCCCGTTCCTTTATATACTTCTTTTGAAGATATCTATCGTTTTGGACAAATTTTAAAAAGCGGGATTTTAGAAAAATAAAATTACTCGGACTTAAAAAAATGATTTTGTAGGTTGGTCTTTTCTCGCATATTGAAAACGATCTACTAGTTTTGGCAAACAATATCCATCTAAACCATTTACTGTAACTACATTTCCTTTGTCTAGTTGTAACCAGCCGTCTTCGTGCTGCAATTCTTCGTCAAAAAACAAACGTTCAATAGAAGCTATGATGTGAATGGTGTCGTTTTCTTGGATGTAATACTCATTTACATATTTGCAATACAATTGCACAGGACTTCCTTTTACAAATGGTGTTGCAATACCGTTTTTGTATTCTTCTTCCAGATGGGTTTTGTCAAACTCAGAAACACCTAAGTCATAATTTGCCGAAGTATGATGTGCGTCTTCAATCATATCGACGGTTACGTGATTGATGCTGAAGTAGCCCGTTTCTCTTATATTCTTGTAGGTGTCTCTCGGAACGGTCGTTGGTCGCATAATAAATCCAATCAATGCAGGTTCGCTCCCAAGGTGGGTTACACTACTAAAAACAGCCACATTAGATTGCCCGTCAATGGATCGAGTAGCAATTAAATTAGTCGATTTGTATCCCGTACATGAATTAATTAAATTCAAACGAGGTACTTTGTCCATTGCGGTAATGGTTTCTTTTGAAATGTCTTTCATCTGATTGGTTTTGAACAAAGATACTTTTTGTTTAATTAAAAATGATATTTTGTTAAACAAAATTGAGATAATTGAATTACAACTAAGTAGTAATTGTAGATTATTCTGTTATATTTGTTTATCAAATCCATTTACAAATGAAAATAGTTAAAAAAGTACTGGTTGTAATTGTTTCAATTTTGGCACTATTAATTTTGGGCTTAGTAGGCTATGCCTTTTATTCCAAACCCAAATACGAAGGTGAATTACCGATGAAAAACATTCAAAAAGAAACAACAGTTTACTTTGATGAATTTGGAGTGCCGCATATTTACGCCGAAAACACTTCCGATGCTATGGAAGCTCTGGGTTATGTTCATGCTCAAGACCGCTTGTGGCAAATGGAGTTAATGCGCCGAATTGCACCGGGACGTTTGTCTGAGATTTTTGGTTCAGTAGCGTTAAAAAATGATAAATTCTTTGCTGGATTAGGGATTGAAGAAGCTTCGGCTAAAGCCATTGCTCAATTAGATAAAAATAGTCCAAGTTACAAATTAACACAAGCCTATTTGGATGGGATCAATCAATACATAGCCGAAGGGAAAACGCCTGTTGAGTTTCAGTTATTGGGCATCCAAAAGCAAAAATTTGAAATTAAAGATGTGTACAATATTTTTGGCTATATGGCTTTTAGTTTTGCCATGGCACAAAAATCAGATCCTTTGATGACAGATTTACGCAATAAATATGGTATGGAGTATTTGAAAGATTTTGGCTTAGAAGGCGAATTTAATACTACTAAAATCAAGAATGCTAAGGAGAATATCCAAGAATATTCGGCTATAGCCAAATCAGTAGCGTCTTTGTTAGACCAATCACCAATTCCACCATTCATTGGGAGTAACAGTTGGGTTATTGCCCCACAAAAGACCAAAAATGGTAAAGTGATTTTTGCGAATGATCCGCACATTGGATTTTCGCAACCTGGGACTTGGTATGAAGCGCATTTGGTAACGCCTGATTATGAAATGTATGGCTGTTATTTAGCAGGAACTCCTTTTCCATTGTTAGGTCATAATCATCAATATGCCTACGGATTGACGATGTTTGAAAATGACGATATTGATTTGTATCAAGAAGAAAATAGTCCAACAGATGTCACAAAATACAATACGCCTGCAGGATTGAGTGCATATGAAACAAGAACTAAAATAATTAAGGTTAAAGACACTTCTGATTTTGTAATGAAGGTTAAAGTAAGTCGCCACGGACCTATTGTGAATGATTTGATTGATGGTTTACAAAAGGACAAACCCGTAGCCTTATCATGGATTTATACCCAACAACCTATTTTGATTCTGGATGCGGTATATGCGCTTTCGCATGCTAAAGACAAAGCTGATTTTCAAAAAGGGGTTCAATTGATCGCGGCACCTGGTTTGAACGTGATGTATGGCGATGCCAAAGGCAATGTAGCTTGGTGGGCAACCGGGAAATTATACAAACACAATGCGGGTGTGAATCCTAATTTTATTTTGGATGGAGCCAGCGGAAAAGATGATATTAAAGAATATTTGGATTTCTCCAAAAATCCTTCGTCAGTCAATCCGAGCTTGAATTATGTGTATTCGGCTAATAACCAACCCGAAGCGATTGATGGATTTTTATATCCAGGGTATTATTTACCCGAAGATAGAGCCAAGCGAATTGTTCAATTGTTAGATTCAAAATCCAATTGGGATAAAAAATCGGCTAGTAAAATGATTTTTGACAATACATCATCAGTAGCACCATCTGTGGTTCAAAATTTAATAAGTGCTTTAGACACTAATTCGCTTTCTAAAACCGAGAAAGGAGCTATTGCTATACTAAAAAACTGGAAAGGTTCTAATAATTTAGAAGAAGTGGCACCAACGATTTATAATAAATGGATTTATAACTACCTTAAAAATACCTTTCAAGATGAAATGGGTGAGGCAGGTTTCAAACAGTTTTTAGGAACCCATATTATGAAGCAAGTGGTGGCGAGGCAAGTAGTTAACAACAACTCGCTTTGGTGGGATAATATGGCAACTAAAAATCAAAAAGAAACTAGAGTACAAATTATAACGCAGTCCTTTAAAGAAGCAATTACTGCTTTAGAAAGTCAATTAGGGAAATCAATTACTGCTTGGACTTGGAACAAAGTACATACAGTAGAACACCAACATCCTTTAGGGAAAGTGAATGCACTGAAACCCTTTTTTAATGTAGGGCCGTTTGAAGTTTCCGGATCAACGGAAGTGATTAACAATTTGTTTTTTGATTTTACTGAAGACGGCAAGTATATGGTAAAAGGAGGGCCTTCGACAAGGCGAATTATTGATTTTTCGGATATTGAAAACAGTTGGAGTATTCTGCCAACGGGTCAATCTGGAAATCCGATGAGTCCGCATTATAAAGATCAAGCCGAAATGTACAATACAGGGAAGTTCAGAAAAATGAAATTGAACAAAGCTGAAATTGTTAGAACTTCAACAAAATTGGTTTTTATTCCTAATAAAAAGTAAACGATACTAAAGAGGCTATTGCAATAAATGAGTAATTTTGCCTAACTTTTATAAAAAATTGATGCAAACTCCTCAAAAAATTGCAGTTGTTGGTTCGGGATTAGTAGGTTCATTATTGGCTATCTATTTGCGTAAAGCAGGTCATACGGTTCATGTGTATGATAGAAGTCCGGATATTCGACAAATTGAATTTTCAGGGCGTTCGATTAATCTAGCCATGTCTAATCGAGGTTGGAAAGCTTTAGACGGAGTAGGAGTGGGTGATGCTGTTCGTGAAATTGCCATTCCCATGGACAAACGCGCGATACATTTAGTGGATAAACTCAATTTTCAACCTTATGGTCAAGAAGGAGAGGCTATTTATTCTATTTCAAGAGGTCTTTTGAATCGAAAAATGATTGATTTGGCTGAAGCCGCTGGAGCTGAATTCTTTTTTGAACAACGCATTTGGGATGTCACTCTTGCCGATGCCACTTTGCATATTGGCGAAACCGAACGCGGAGCCTGGGAAGAGAAAAAATACGATATGGTTTTTGGTGCGGATGGTGCTTTTTCTCGAATTCGCCATCGTATGCAACGCCAAAGTATGTTCGATTATTCGCAAGAATTTTTAAAAATCGGCTACAAAGAATTAAATATTCCTGCCAATACTGATGGGTCTCATAAATTAGATCCCAATTCATTCCATATTTGGCCTCGTGGTGAGTACATGTTGATTGCATTACCTAATTTAGACGGAAGTTTTACCTGTACTTTATTTATGCCTTTTGAGGGAGAAAATTCCTTAGAAGAATTGAAAGATATAAAGTTAGTTGAGACCTTTTTTGCTAAAAACTTCCCTGATGCAATCGACGTAATTCCAAAGCTAGCTGAAGATTTTTTTAAAAATCCAACTAGTACGCTAGTTACGATGAAGTGTTTTCCTTGGACGTATGAAGATAAAATTGCTTTGATAGGCGATGCTTGCCACGCTATTGTGCCGTTTTATGGACAAGGAATGAATGCTGGTTTTGAAGATATTTTTATCTTAAACGAAATAATACAGCAGTATGGAGACGACTGGAAAACCATTTTTTCAGAATATCAAAAATCAAGAAAGCCTAATGCAGACGCTATTGCCGAATTGTCCTATCGCAATTTTATGGAGATGAGTACCAAAACGGCTGATGAAAAATTCTTATTGCAAAAGAAAATCGAAAAGGTATTTTCAGACAAACATCCAGATTTATGGATTCCTTTATATAGTAGAGTAACCTTTAGTGATCGACCTTATGCCGAAGCATTAGCTATCGGCGATGCTCAAAACGCTATTATGGAAGAAGTTTTAAAAATGGATAACATCGATAAAAAATGGGATTCGGAAGAAGTAGAAGATAAAATATTGGAATTACTTCGCTTACGATAATCAAGATTCTTCTCGGTGTACTTTATTAAAGTCAAATGCAGGAGTGCAAATAGCAATATATTCACAAGGTACTTCAAAGGGATTTGAATATTGAACCCTTGTGTTCTTTTCAATTTGTATAGATTGCCCTGCTTCTAAAACAATTACTTCGTCTTCAATAATAAATTGTTTTTTCCCACTAATTATATAGGTGTATTCTTCAAACTCTGGTGTTTGAAAAGGTTCGCTCCATCCTGCAGGAGCTGTCATGTGTGCAATGGAGATTTCCGGATTATTGGTGCTTGCAAGTCCGTGATGTTCTTCAATGCGTTTTCCATCAGTAGTCGGAACAATGAACGGTTTTTTTTGTAATGTGTATTTCTTCATAATGTGACGTGATTAAGGCTTATTTTTTGAAAATAAAATAAACCGCTAATAAGTAGGAAGTAAAACCCAATAGTAATAAATCCTTCCATAAAATCATTTTAGAGTTGCAAACATATTAAATCTATTACAGATAATAAGATTAAAGGGATAGGATTGTATTAGTAAATCGTATTTTAGATTGATATTCAATAGTTCTTTTACGCACTAATTTTAATACGGTTTTATTGAGACTATTTTGTGAGAATAAAGTGTAGTTCGTACTCGGCTACTTTGGGCTGTTGAAACGGTTTTTGGGCTAACTACATCGTTTTTTGTAAAAAAAATAAATATTTTATATCTAAATTTTTTTTCTTCTTTTATTGTTAAATTGTATTAATATGGGGTTAATGAATGTGTTTTTTGTATTAAACAATCGTTTTCGTTATGCATTTTTTATTAAATGAAAAAAAAACAAAAAGAAACGTAATTTATTTGACTAAAATTAACACCAATTAAATTAAAAAAAGTTTTTTTATTTAAACTAAAAATATAAATTTGCTCCACTACAAGTTTATTTAAACACTAAAAAATTAAATTATTTAAAACTATTAAAATTAAAAAAAATGGCAAACGTTAAAAAAGAAAATGGACCAAAAGGTGGAGGAGCAGTTTCAGGAATTATCATCGCATCTTGTATTTTTGTAGGATGGATTATCTGGAATTTTATCATGGGTAATGGAGCAAACTTCGAAGGAGGAGTTAATACAGGTCACCCACTACCAGGAAACTATTTAGCAATGGTATATAAAGGAGGCCCTATCGTTCCTGTTTTGTTAGGATGTTTATTAATGGTAATCGTGTTTTCATTTGAGCGTTTTGCTGTAATTTCAAAAGCTGCTGGAAAAGGAAACTTAGATGCTTTTATGAAAAATGTTCAATCTAGTATTACTAAAGGAGATATCGATGGAGCTATTGCTTCATGTGACAAACAACAAGGTTCTGTTGCAAATGCAATTAAATCGGCTTTGTTGAAATACCAAGATGTTAAAGCAGAAGGATTAGATAGCGAAGCAGCTGCTGAGACTATTCACAAAGAAATTGAAGAAGCTACTTCATTAGAAATGCCAATGTTAGAGAAACACATGACTATTCTTTCTACATTAGTATCTTTAGGAACATTAGCTGGTTTGTTAGGAACAGTAACTGGTATGATTAAAGCGTTTGGTGCATTAGCTTCTGCTGGAACTCCAGATCAAGCTGCTCTTGCAAATGGTATCTCTGAAGCATTGATTAACACTGCAACTGGTATCTCAACATCAGCTTTAGCTATTATTGTTTATAACCTTTTTACTTCTAAAATTGATACTTTGACTTATTCTATTGATGAGGCAGGTAATACAATTGTAAATACTTACAGACACTACAGAAGTTCAAAAAAATAATTAATAATTAATTTATAATGAGTAGGTTGTTGTAATGTACTTGTTATTAAATTATAAAAAAATAAAGTAATGGCTGTAAAAATGTCCAAAAAAGCTGCGTCAATTGATATGACCGCTATGTGTGATGTTGCCTTTCTATTGCTGACTTTCTTTATTTTGACTGCTACAGCCAAAATACCAGAACCGCTACCAGTAGATACACCAGCATCAACAGTTCAAACTAAATTGCCAGACACTGATTTAGCAACTATTACCGTAGGAAAAGGAAAAGTGTTCTTTGACTTAAAAGGTAGAGAAGTTAGAAAAAGAACTTTAGAATTAATGGGTCAAAAGTACGGAGTTGCTTTTACTGAAGATGAATCTGCGAAATTTGCTTTAATGGAAGGTGTTGGAGTGCCAATCACTAGTCTTAAGCAGTTAATTGCAATGAAAAGTTCAGAAAGAAGTAAATCAAATTTACAACCTGGAATTCCAAAAGATTCTTTAGATAATCAGTTGTCTCAATGGATTCAAAATGCTAGAATAGCAAATATTGAAATCGATGATAAAGAATTGCAAATCGCAATTAAAGGAGATGCAAAGGAAGAATATCCTGCTATTAAAAAAGTAATGGATATTTTACAAGACCAAAAAATCAATAGCTTTAATTTAGTTACTGGTTTGAGAGCAAAAGACAAATAATTATAAAAAGACACTAAAATGGCTGAATTAAATACCGGCGACGGTGGAGGCAAAAAAGGTGATGGTAAGGTAAGAAGTAAAAAATCCAATTCTAAAGTTGATTTAACAGCAATGGTGGATTTAGCTTTCTTGTTGATTACATTCTTTATGCTTACAACTACCCTGTCTAAACCCCAATCGATGAGTTTGGGATTGCCAGATAAAGAAGATAAACCTGATCCAAAGAATCAAGTTAAAGTGGATGAAAATCGTACAATGACTATTCTATTAGGTGATAATGACAAATTAGTTCGTTACGTTGGTCTATTAGCTACTCCAGTTGCTGGCGGAGCTCCAAAAGAATTTTCTTATGGTAAAGAAGGTATTCGTAAAGAATTATTGTCTAGAAAAAAACTGGTGCTTGAGTACACGGGAAATAAAGACAAAGGGATGATTGTAATTATCAAACCAAGTAAAAAATCAAATTACCGTAACTTAGTTGATGTATTAGACGAAATGGCGATTGTTGACGTGCCAACGTATGCAATTGTTAATGAGTATACTCCTGAGGAACAAAAATTGTTAGAAGGTAAATAAGGATTCCCTTATTACTCAATAACCTAATAACTAAGAAAAATGAAATTAGATATATTCACAAATCAATGGCTTGATATTGTATTCGAAGGTCGTAACAAAGCGTATGGCGCTTATGACCTTAGAAAGACCAATAACAAAACCACGGTTAAGGCATTAATTTTTGGAGCAATTATATTTGCTTTAATGGTGGCTGCACCGCTTATTATGAGCTTGTTGCCAGATTCTTCTAGTGATGATGATAGTTTAAATACTAAAATTGTGACAATGAAGTTACCACCAAAGAAAGAACAGCCTAAAAAAGATCTTCCACCACCTCCACCACCTCCACCAAAAGTGGATCAAGTGAAATTTGTTAAGCCAGTTGTGGCGAAAGCAGAGGATGTAACTGAAGAACCGCCAAAAATTACCGAAATTAAAGATAAAAAATTAGGTAACGAAACTATTAAAGGAGACCCAGATGCTCAATTAACAGTTGAACCGGTAGGGAATGGACCTGCTGCTGTTGTAGAAGAGGATAATACCGTTTATAACACTGCTGGTATCGAAGTTAAACCAGATTTCCCTGGAGGAATGGAAAAATTCTACAAATTTGTAGGTAATAATTACCAAACACCAGAAGAGGATGGTTTGAAAGGTAAAGTATATGTTACTTTTGTAGTAGAAAAAGACGGTTCATTAACCGATATCAAAGTAATTAGAGATATTGGTTTTGGAACAGGAAAAGAAGCTTTACGTGTTTTAAACAAATGTCCAAGATGGACACCTGGAGAGCAAAATGGTAAAAAAGTGAGAGTACTTTATTCTCTTCCTATTACTATTCAATCTGCAGAGTAATGATAAAAAACTTTGTTAATAGTTTTCAGAAGAAATCGCTCAAAGGGCGATTTCTTCTCGTTATAGGAATTTTGTTTTTGTTGTCCTATTTAATTTTAGGATTATTAGTTATCTTTATGAAACATTTCCCTATTCAAATGCAATACAATTATAGAATCGCTTTTGGTGTGCTTCTAATTGTGTATTCTTTTTTTAGGTTCATAAGGATTATTAATGATAACAATGATTAAACAATGAAAAATTCTGTAAAATTATCCAGCCTTATTATTTTGATGGTATTTATTATTTCATGTAATAAATCTAATAAAAATAATCAAGAAACTATTTTAAAAGGGGATGCTACTCTTTTGGTAGACGAAACATTGAAGCCAATTATGGAAGATCAAATAGAAATATTTGAAAGCAAGTATGAGGCAAAGATTAAATTGGATGCAAAATCTGAAAATGAAGTCATTCAAGCTTTGGTCAAAGACACTTCTAGTATAGCTGTATTGTCAAGAAAACTGAACGCTGATGAATTGAAAGTTTTTGCTAGTAGGAAGATTATACCTAAAACAACTCCAATTGCAATTGATGCCATCGCATTCATCTCCAATGGAAATTCTAATGATACAATAGTTGCATTAAATGATGTGTTGGATTTTATGAGAGGAAAAGTTCAAGACAAAATTAAAGGGTTGGTTTTTGATAATCCCAATTCAAGTACAGTACGATATATGGATTCCCTAGCAGGTTTACCATCAATTCCTCAAAAAGGAGTTTTTTCTTTCGGAACAAATAATGAAGTAATTAAATTTGTTTCTGAGAATACAGGTATGATAGGTGTTGTTGGAATAAATTGGTTGTATCAACCTAGTCCAAACATGAAAAAATATGTTGATAAGGTAAATGTAGTAAGTGTTAAAGGATTGAAAGATTCTAATTACTATGGACCTACACAGAACAACATAGCAGAAGGTAAATATGCTTTGGCACGTGATTTGTACATTATAAATTGCCAAGGTTATTCAGGGCTAGGAATGGGATTTGCTTCATTTGTAGCAGGGGATATTGGTCAACGAATTATTTTAAAATCAGGGTTGTTACCAGTTAAAGTGCCACCTAGAAAATTGAATATAAGAAAAGAAATCATCAACGATAAAAAATAAATTAATTACAATAAAGATGAATAAATTTAAAATTTTTGGATTAGTTCTTTTGGCTTCTGTATCTGTAAGTCATGCTCAAGACATCAACCAAGCAAAAAAGGCTATTGATGCCGAGAAATATGAAGAAGCAAAAACGATTTTAAAATCGATTTTAAAAGTAAAACCATCTAATGGTATGGCTTCTTTTATTTTAGGTAATGTGTATCTAAATCAAAGTCTTAAAGATTCTGCTAAAATTTCTTTTGAAAAAGGATTAGCTGCTTCTGAATCTGCTCGATTCAATAACATTGGATTAGGACAAATGGACTTGGATAGGAACGATACAATTGCTGCCAATGCTAAATTTATTTTAGCAACTAAAGACATGCGTAAAAAGGATTTTGAAGAATATCTATATGTTGCTAAGGCATACATGAATGCTGAAAAACCAAATTACAAAGCAGCTGTTGCAGTTTTAAAACGTGCTTTAGTGAACAATCCAATGGATGCTCAAGTCCAATTGACTTTGGGTGATGCTTATTATGGTTTGAGCAATCAAAACGACGCTTATAAGGCCTACAGAGATGCGTTCCAGGCTGACAATACTTTATTGAGGGCTAAAATGCAATTAGGTGTTTTATTGAAAGGAGCAAAATCGTATGATGAAGCTTCAAAAGCTTATAATGAAGTGATTGCCATCAATCCTAATTACGGTCCAGTATACAGAGAGTTAGCTGAGACGTATTATAAAATTGCAAGAAATAAACCATCTAAAGCCGCTGAAAATTTCAAAATTGCAATTGATTATTATCAGAAATATATGGATTTGACAGACTATTCTATTCATTCTAGAATGCGTCGTGCTGACTTTTTAATTTTGGCTAAGGATTATAAAGCTTTAGAAGAAGAAGCGAATAAAATGATTGAATTGGATAAAGTAAATCCAAGAATTTATCGTTATTTGGGTTATGCTGCTTATGAAAACGGGAATGTTGACAAAGCAATTCAATCTTTAGAAACATTTACGTCTAATCCTGCTAACAAGATTATTGCTAAAGATTTTCAAGTTTTAGGTTTAGCTAAAATTAAAAAAGGAACAAGTGCTGATGGACTTTCTATCGATCCTGTTGCTTTCGAATCAGGATTAGCTTCGATTAAAAAATCAGTTGAGATGGAGCCGTTAGCGGTTGAAGAACTAAATGAAGTAGGAAAGAAAATATTTGCTCAAAAACTATATAAAGAAGCAGCTGCTATCTTTGAATTAGGGGCTTCTAATTCAGATTCTAAAAATTACTTAGATGATAATTTATATTTTGGTTTGTCTTTGTATTATGCAAATAACAAGAAAGATGTTAAGCCTGATACTATTGGACTTCAAAAAGCGGATGCTGCTTTTGATAAAGTATTAGTTGCTTCTCCAGGATATTATGAAGCGTATTTATTTAAAGCTAGAACGAATAGTTTGCTAGATAATGATGCCAATACAATTAAGTTCTACGAGGCTTATGTAGCTGCGGTTACTGCCAAAGGAGCTGAAGAAGTTGCAAAACCAGCCGTTGCTAAAAAAATTGCGGAGAGTTACAATACTATTGGAGCTACTTATGCTAATACAGATAAAGTAAAAGCAGTAGAGTACTTCAATAAGACTTTAGCTATTGATCCAACTAATGCTTACGCATTAAGTTCAATCAAACAATTGAAATAAACCTCATATCCATAGCATAAAAAAACCGACAATTAATTGTCGGTTTTTTTATGCTCATTTTTAAAGGAAAAGAAGATAGGATATGAATTTTGTAAATGATTATCTTTGCAACTTCAAAAGAAATAAATGTTATCAAAAGAAATACAATTAGAAGTTAATAAAGGGGCAATGTTGCCTTTGATGGAAGAATTCTATACGATTCAAGGGGAAGGTTCACATACAGGAACGGCGGCTTATTTTATACGAATTGGTGGTTGTGATGTAGGTTGTCATTGGTGTGATGTAAAAGAAAGTTGGAATGCTGAGTTGCATCCGCCAACAAATGTAGATTTAATTGTGGCCAATGCTACAAAATATGCTGATACAGTTGTGGTAACTGGAGGAGAGCCACTTACTTGGGACATGACTTTGTTAACCCAAAAATTGAAAGAGAATAATGTAAAAGTTCATATAGAAACTTCAGGAGCTTATCCGCTTTCAGGAACTTGGGATTGGATTTGTCTTTCGCCCAAAAAATATAAATTACCTACTCAAACGGTATATGATAATGCGGATGAGTTAAAAGTGATTATTTATAACAAACATGATTTTATTTTTGCTGAAGAGCAAGCTGAAAAAGTAAATAAAAACGCTATTCTTTTTCTTCAACCGGAATGGAGTAAAAGAGAAGAAATGACACCAATGATAGTGGATTATGTCATGAAAAATCCAAAATGGCGCGTGTCGTTACAAACGCATAAATATTTGAATATCCCATAAATAGTTTTTAAAATTTTGTCCCTGAATAAATGAAATCACAATTCTTGCTCGATCCAACTATTACGTTTTTAAATCACGGGTCTTTTGGCGCCTGTCCAAAACCAATTTTTGAAGAATACCAAAGATTTCAACTGGAATTAGAAACAGAGCCGGTTTTGTTTATTCAAAAGAAAGCGACAGGATATTTAAAAGTGGCTAGAGAAAAGTTGTCAACTTATATAGGTTGTGACTCTTTAGATGTTTTTTTTACACCCAACCCAACATTTGCTATTAATACTATTATGCGAAGTTTGGACCTACAAGAAGGAGACGAGATTCTATCTACCAACCATGAATATGGCGCTATGGATCGAATTTGGAGTTTTTATTGTAAAAAGTCAGGGGCTAAGTACATTCGTCAAAAGATTTCATTGCCAGTTAAATCCAAAGAGCAGTTGTTAGAAGAATTTTGGAAAGGTTACAATTCCAAAACAAAAATCATCTTTCTGAATCATATTTCAAGTTGTACTGCTTTAGTCTTTCCTGTAAAAGAAATTTGTGATAGGGCAAGAGAATTAGGATTGATTACTATTGTTGATGGCGCTCATGTTCCAGGTCAGTTGGATTTGAATATTACGGAACTCAATCCTGATTTTTATACCGGGACTTTGCATAAATGGATGTTAGCACCTAAGGGGAGTTCTTTTTTGTATGTAAAAAAACAGTTTCAAAACACACTTGATCCATTAATTGTGGGTTGGGGATATGAAAGTGTTTCGCCAGGAGAAAGTCAGTTTTTGGATTACCAAGATTATCAAGGAACAAGAGATGTTTCAGCTTTTTTAGCTACCCCAAAGGTAATTGAGTTTTTAGAGAGAAATAATTGGTCAACAATTGCAAAACAGAGTAAAGCTATCGTTTTGGCTAATTACCAACGTTTTTGTGATTTATTTCAAACACAACCGCTTTGTCCAATTTCTGAAGAATTTTTAGTGCAAATGGCAAGTGTCCCAGTTAAAACCTCAGATCCAGTTGGTTTAAAAGAGTTGCTGTTTAATAAATACAAAATTGAAATTCCTGTAATGTCTTTGAATGGTAATTTTTATTTGAGATATTCCATTAACGGATACAACTCACAGGAAGATTTGGATGTTTTGTATGCTGCTTTGCAAGACATTCTTTCTACAACAGATTTAATACAATAAATTACCAACCTTTTTGTTTTTTTAATTCAGTAATATGTGCCAAATGGTGTAATCCATGCCAAGCATACGTTCCTATAATTTCTTTGATTTGGAACGACGCATTATGTTCGGGATGAATAAATAATTTTTCTAAATCGGTTTCTGATAAACTTTTCATTAGATAAGCCAAACGAAAATGTAATCCTCCTAATAAAGCTAGAGTAGGTTCAATAGGCATGTTTGTATTATCTTCCATTTCGCCCCAACGGTCTTCATAATAGAATTTTATGGTGGGATTGTCTTCGGTTAGAGTCCATTTAATTCGGATAAAGCAATTCATATGGCTATCGGCACAATGGTGAACTACTTGTCGAATTGTCCATCCACCGTCTCTATAAGGAGTATCTAATTGTTCATCACTTAGTTGTGCCACTTCTTTTTTTAATAATGCTGGGAATTGAGCAATTTCCTGAATGCGCTCCGATAAATATTTCGTAGTGTAAACTGTAGGAGCTGTAAATTTCCCGATAGGGTAACGTGATTTATTTTCCATATTTTTAGGATAGTTGTGTTAAACAGTAAGTTGTGCTAAATAGTCAAAATGGTCGCCTTCAAGCACAAGTTGGCATTGCAGGCCATTGGCGGAAGCGGCATTTTGAAGTGTATTGTAATCCATATATAACCAAGGGAATGGAGCTTCGTTTTCGTTTTTGTATTGAAGGTTAAACGTTAATTCACCATAGTAATTGTCACTCGGAATCCACTTGCCTCCATCTTCGTCTTCGTCAAACATGTAAATAATATCGGAAGAATCAATTAAAATTTGTCCGTTTGGATGTAGTAAGCTTTTTAATTTTTGGAGGTAAAGAGTTGTTTTTTCTAAGGTTTCAAAAATGCCTGTGCCGTTCATTAACAAAAGAATGGTGTCGTATTTTTCATTTTCCAAATCCAATACATCGATAGCTTGTACATTTTTCAATCCGCGAAGAGAGCAAGCTTGAATGGCATTTTTAGAAATATCAATAGAATGGACATCTATATTTCGTTCATTTTGCAAATACAACCCGTGACTTCCTGCCCCGCATCCCACATCTAAGGTTCTGCCTTGGGCTAATTGTAACGCCTTTTGTTCTATAGCGGGCATTTCGTCAAAGCTTCGAAATAAATATGCCACTTCCATCTCATCTTCTTCCGAAATTGAAGTCGATGTGATAATGTTTTCAGGATTAGTATTGGTCTGATAATCGAGTATTGCTTTTCCGAAAAGGTCTTTCATTTTAAGTTTAGTTGTTTATGCGAGTATTTGTTTACTTGATTTGAGTAATTTTGTCGTTTACTATTTTAAATTATCAAATTGACGAATCCACAAATAAATACATTAGTAAAGTTAGCCAAAGATAAGCATATCGAAAATAAAAAGTATTTTGATAAGCTGAAAAAGAAAGCACCTAAGAATTTAGATTATGCGATGCAAGAATTGCACGATGCTGAATTTAAAAAAACGGATTGCTTGACTTGTGCTAATTGTTGTAAAACTACAGGGCCTTTATTTACTTCGGCGGATATTGAACGAATTGCTAAACATCTCAGACAAAAACCACAGCAGTTTATTGAGCAGTATCTTCGTATTGATGAGGACAATGATTATGTGTTGCAATCAGTACCTTGTACCTTTTTGGATCATGACAATACGTGTTTTATTTATGATGTTCGTCCAAAAGCGTGTCGAGAATTTCCGCATACCGACCGCAAAAAGTTTCAGCAAATTACGGATTTGACTTTAAAGAACATCCCTATTTGTCCTGCAGTCTATAATATTGTAGAAGAAATGAAAAAGAAATTACCGCTTTAGTACAATAAATATTTTTTTCGAATTTCTTTAAATTGATCTAGTCCTGGTTTCCAACTTTTTTTAATTTTTCGTTCAGAGATTCCTTCTTCGATTTGATGCTGTAACATTTGTGTTCCTGCTAATTTGGTAAAAAAAGGATTGAAAAATTTGGTTTTGTCTTCAGTAGTGTTGTATGCGCGTATAAGCCATTTCAATTCAATTTGGTTTACTGGTTCAATAGTAGATAAATCTTCCCCGTAGCAAATAGCGTCCTTATGCATCGGTTCTTTTGCTCCCAAATTGGGTTCAGGAGTAAAACTAAATCCAGTATTAGGTAAAAATGGCGAGCCATAAATTTGAAATTGTTTGTTTGTACCTCTTCCTACGCTAACATTGGTACCTTCAAAGAAACACAAACTCGCATACAAGTTAATAGCTTGGTCGTTAGGAAGATTTGGCGATGGTCTTTCTAATAAATGATACGAAGCATTTCGATCGTAATGAACGCACGGAATCACTTTTAAATTACATTGCACTTGATCTTTGAGCCATTTTTCGCCATTAATCATTTGAGCATATTCACCAATCGTCATTCCATAAAGCACCGGTACAGGGTGCATACCTACAAAACTGCTGAATTCTTTTTCTAAAACAGGTCCGTCAATGATAAATCCGTTTGGATTCGGTCGGTCTAAAACCAATAGTGGAATATTATTTTCTGCACAAGCTTCCATGATGTAATGAAGACTAGAAATATAAGTGTAGAAACGCGCACCTACGTCTTGAATGTCAAACACCAAAATGTCAATTCCTTCCAATTGTTCTGGTTTCGGTTTTTTGTTGGAGCCATAAAGTGAAATAATAGGCAATCCGGTTTTGGTATCTTTTCCATCAACAATAAGTTCGCCGGCATCTGCTGTGCCACGGAAGCCATGTTCCGGCGCAAATATTTTTTGGACATTGATTTGATTGGCAACCAAAAAATCGACTAAATGAGTTCCGTTGGTTAAAATTCCAGTTTGGTTGCTTACTACTCCCACCTTTTTATCTTTTAAAAGCGGCAAGTAATTTTTGTAGTCGTCAGCACCGGTTTTAAAATCGATAGGTTGAGTAGGTCGAATGTGTTTTTGAGTTTCAGTAGTAGTTGAGTGCGGAGTAGCGTTTTTTATCTGTATAGTTTTATTTACAGAGCAAGAAGTGATAAAAAAAAGAAGACCAATAAAAGAAATAAATTTTTTAAAAGAGGCTATCATTGTCAAATAAATAAAGTTAAAGTCAATTAGTGTAATTCGTGTTTTAGCTGTATTTTTGGCTCAAGTAAATACCGAATCAACTTGAATTTAGAATATTTCATCGCCAAAAGATTGATTACTGCTAAAGATTATAAAAGTAGTATTTCTGCGCCAATAATAAAAATTGCCATTGCAGCTATTGCGATCGGGATGGTAATGATGATTGTTTCGGTAGCTACAGGAATCGGCTTGCAACAAAAAATCAGAGAAAAAGTATCGGCTTTCAATGGTCATATCATTATTTCAAATTATGATAATAACCAATCGGAGGCAACATTAACTCCTATAGCTAAGAATCAAAAATTTTATCCCAAGTTCAATTCAGTTGCAGGGATTAGTCATATTCAATCCATTGCCACCAAAGCAGGGATTATTCGAACAGAAAAAGCTTTTGAGGGAATTATTTTCAAAGGTGTGGGGACCGATTATCAATGGAGTAATATAAAAGAATATTTGATCGCCGGGCGATTGCCTAATTTGTCAGGTCAACTTAATTCAGAGGTTGTGATTTCTCAATTCTTAGCCGACAGATTACAATTAAAGGTAGGAGATGCTTTCAATACTTTTTTTATCAAAGAAAATCAAAACCAACTTCCTAATATTCGAAGATTTAAAATAACAGGAATTTTTAATTCAGGATTTCAAGAATTTGATACTACTTATATAATAGGCGATATTCGACATGTTCAACGAATTAATAAATGGACTCCAAACGAAATCGGTGCGTTTGAGATTTTTGTGCAAGATTTCAACCAGATACAAACAGTTGGAGACGAAGTCTATCGACAAACACCATCCAATTTGGATTCTAAAACTATAATCGAAAAATACAGTTACATTTTTGATTGGCTTCAATTGTTTGATTTTAATATTATTGTCATTCTTGGTGTGATGATAATGGTAGCTACTATAAATATGGTGGTAGCTCTATTGGTTCTTATTTTAGAACGTACACAAATGATAGGAATTTTAAAAGCACTAGGAGCAAGTAATTGGTCTGTACGAAAAATATTCTTGTACAATGCTTTTTATTTGATTCTTCGAGGACTCCTGTGGGGTAATTGTATCGGAATAGGAGTCTTGCTTATCCAAAAATACTTTGGTATAATTCAACTCAATCCCGAGAATTACTATGTAAATCAAGCTCCAGTCTATTTTAATTTGGGATATATTACGGCCTTGAACCTGCTAACGGTAGCAGTCTGTTTCTTGGTTTTATTGATTCCGTCCTATATTATTACTAAAATTTCTCCTATCAAAGCCATTCGCTACGAATAAATATTTTTTGGGCGTTTCCTGTTGGCTTCGTGACCTCGCCATGACAGGCCGTGCTATTCGCTGCAGGTCCTCGCTGTTGCGCTACGCTTCACGTGCTGTGGGCTTTTCGCTGCTATCCCTAACGCGGGCTCAACTTCAATAGCAATTTCAAAGTTCAACCTTTCAATTTCATTGATAAAACATCATAATTGATCATTTACAATTCACAATTGAAAAAAACTTTATGATTTACAAAACGGGTAATCAGCGAGTTAGAAAAAAGGAGAAAAATAAAGTATAAAAAAGCTTGCCAGAGTGGATTTAGGTTGT